>Ga0307935_1000821_pt1 | contig 12338 bp, 26 predicted proteins | sample OrgLakmetageno92_FD_201827 | JGI IMG/M metagenome (GOLD analysis project Ga0307935, IMG submission 201827) | Saline water microbial communities from Organic Lake, Antarctica - #92 | ecosystem: Environmental > Aquatic > Non-marine Saline and Alkaline > Saline | place: Antarctica: Organic Lake...
GCACAGCTTCAACTTCAAGGGCTATGTCTGGTAGGAGAGCCACCACTATAGTCACTAGAGCTAGAGATGGACGAGTACCCTCAACTGACGGTGCAAGGCTAGATGCGATTACTGATGCAGACTACCTCAACACGAATACAACCAAAGCAAATGTTGGACTAGGTAACGTAGACAACACATCTAACGCTACAGAACGTGCAGCAACAGCTACTTTGATTAATAAAGACTTATCTAGTGCCACAAACACATTCCCCGACTTCTACCCTATAGGGACAATTTATTCTAACGAAACAAACTCAGCTAACCCTTCAACATACTTGCCAGGACAATCAGGCTCTACTTGGGTAGCGAAAACGGATGTGGTTATGATGGCAAAGGGTTCAACTTATACCGTAGACGGTGGTTCAGCTACCCATACACACGACTTATCAGACTCGGCATGGGCACAAATCACTATTGGTGGCGGTCAAGTAAGACAAAGAGCTATAGATGTTGGCACTTCTTGGGCTAGAAATATAAACGCCAACGGTACAGCTTCAGGGACTACTGGTACTATTACTCAAGGTAGCCCACTAGACGGTTCTACCGATTCTAGCTCAAATATACCACCAATGTTTGTTGCCTACGTTTGGAAACGCACAGCATAGAAAAAGAGGCCTTACGCAGTGGCCTCTTAGTGTTTACACCTCTGTAAACTTCATCTCACTTTTGGATTATAGCACAGATAAACCTTATGCTAAAATTAAGGTGGAGTATCGCACATAAATCAGTTTATATCACCTCCAAAACTTTCTTAAAAATAAACAAGACCACATAAGGAATATACTCCCCTGCAACGCCCCCACATAAAGTGGGGATCGTTGTCTTAGGAAGTGTATAATATAGATATGGTAAACTTTGAACTGTGTTTTGAAGAATTACCTAGCGCTAGAAAATTCAAACGCCGGACTAAAAAGTAGTCTGGCGTTTTTTATTGTCTTCTCTTAACTTCTTGCGGATATTATCACCTATAGCTTTATCGTATGGCACGTCTATAATTGTCATCTGCTGTTCATACTCTGGGTTGAACGCTATCAGTTTAGCTTTGCGCAGTCCAGTAACTATCATACCCAAATATATCTGAGCTTTATACTGGAGCGGTATATTACCGGCCACTAGCATCTCGTGGTTTCCACCATTAGCACACTTCACTTCTAGTAGAACCTTACCGTCTATCCCATCAGGACTGTACCCAGCATTAGGGTAGACAGTGTTGGTGACGAAGCCTGGTCGGTCTACTTTTCTACCGACTGAGCGCTCATACTCCATAATGGCCACCGGCTCAAGCATTGTGCCTCTGCGCATAGCACCAGTGACGTGTACATTACTATCATCTGGGAGCGACTTACCCTGCAATAACCTAATTGCTCTGGAGCCAGTCCACAAGTCTTTGCGGAGTAGCTTCCATTTTACTGTACCTTGCTCACAGTCGTGGTATTGGATCATAATATAATCTCCAGTTCTTCTTTTATAATATCCCAGTTGCTTGGGTCTACTCTCTTGGCCCAGCTCCAAGCATCTAGTTTCTTGAGTGTCTCTTTTTGTAGTGGCTGGAAGGGTGCGGATTTACTTCTCTTGGTCTCTATTCCACCCCAAAATCCCTCTATCATAAACAAAATGTCTGGACAGCCAACTGGCACTCCTACGCCTGGTTTCGTTTTGATAACATAACAGCCCTTATGACGTAGCCACTTCACTATCTCAGACTGTAGTTTTGCCTCAATACTCATCCTCCAACCCCTCCGCTAACGCACTCAACCCTTTTTGACTACTAGCAAATCCCCTCAACCAAGCCGTAGTCATTACTTTATTTTCACCATAATATACTCCGTCTTCACCCTTTATAGAATCAGCCGGTGCAATCTTCACATTATAATCATCCACATATACGTCATCACCACCTAGCAAGGTGATAGTCTTGGTCAATTTACCATCTATCTGGTCAAACACTAGCTCAACAGCTCTGAACTTGCCTTTTTGTATCTTCTTGAGCAAGTTGGCTACTATGACTGACTTTACTTTAGGGTCGTGTTGAACTGGCTTGCCGTCTTCTATTCGTTTCTTATAAAGTCGCACAACGCGTATCACGTCTTGTGGCATACTACGCATTTCTTGGAGCGTCTCACGCAGTTTAGCAGTCGCAGGGTCATAAGTACTCTTGCTCTCTGCCTTTGACGATTCTGGGGCCTCTAGGAGCTTTTTAGCACCTGGTTCAATCTTCTTAGCATTGACATAGCGTGTATAGAACTTAGGCACTTTAATCTCTATTGGAGTCTCTTGTAGGCCGTCTATACGGTCAAAGGCCATCTTTATAGCTCCAACATCATCACCGTCAGCACAGGCTCTAATCAGTGAGCATAGCACCACGTCATCAACACTACTGGACTTATCAAGCTCTAGGTCAACAAACTCACCCCATTCTAAGTGTATAAGCTCTTCAAATCTGGTTTTGAGCGTAGCCATCAAAGCAACTTTATAAGATTATCATATGTGCTGTCAACTGTATTCTCGTTTGTCTCTATTTCAATATCGCTGTCTGACTTCTGTAACATACCCCAGCGGTATGGCACTTCAGCTAGTTCTTCAGGGTTCCAGTTTTCAAATACATATCTGGTGTATAACTTGGCTCCTAGTCTAAATGATTTGCGGTCAAACCCAGCTGTCTTAGCGGCGTGGGCCACGTTTTTCTTACCAAGTGGCGTGTAGCTGCGCTCGTCACACCATTTCTGGTAATCTTTTGTAAGATCGGTGAAGTTGGTGAAACCCCATATCTCATTATGGACTAGCTCTTCAAAGTAAGTTTCAGAAGTGTTTACCTCTTCGTCATATTCTTCTTTAGCTTTTACTGTAGTCTCACTAAAGTCATAATTATAACTATTCTTAGCGAGTTCAACAGTAGTTTCTAGTATTTCACCAAGTAGATCTGGCAGGAAGTTTTTACTGCTAAATAGTTTCTCATCAAAGGTGCCGTCTTGTGGGAAGCTTGCATTGAACGGAATAGTGAATGTTCTGCGCCGGACACCCTGGGTCTTATCAGCAAATGTAGGTATATTATTGGCGTTGAATATAGTATGCACGTTACCATCCACCATCACACCATCTTGGCTATTGAACTTGTGAACATTAAATGTGCTGTGTTCTGCTAGGTTTTTATAGCCACCGCTGTCTTTGACGTGGCCATCATTGGACTCCAGACAGACGTTACCAAGCTTACCATTGATAACCGGTGTATCACGCTCATCTTCAATCTGTTTGACTGTGAGCTGGCTGAACCACCGACTTTGAGTGTGCGGTGCCTCTGCACCAAATATAGCGTATAGAGCTTTTAGGGTAGTGGACTTGCCGTTGGCTCCGTTACCCAAGAACCAGAACACGCCCAGTGGCTTCTTAAACATAAATATAGGGGCTAGAGCTTTGATAATATCTTTAGCAAGTTCTGGATCACCTAGTGTCACTTCTTCTAGCCAGGCACGATGTGAGCGACCCTCACCTGGTACGACAGCTGTAGTGTAGATACAATCTTCTGGTGATACTGTGCTGGTGAATTTTAGCTTTTTCATATCCCACACGCGGCCATCTGGCATCGCTATATAATGAGCGAACCTGGTTAGGTCATCAGAGCTGGTAAAGAATAAGTGCTGCAAGTCTCTGATATGTGTTTGGCGTATTCCAGCACCGTGAACCTGATAGCAGATACGAGCAAACTCATCTGATGATAGTGGCTCCCATCCGTCATCTGAACGGTATAGGACTGCACCCCTAAACCTTACAATACGATAGCGATTTGTGATTGACCGAGCTTGGCGCTGTTTTAGCGACATCTTTTCTTCGGTGTTTGATAATACTACTTCGTTGTCTTTGTTTGCCATTGTACCCTCTATTTTGTCATTTTACCCACTTAATTCATAGACACTATATATAGCGCAAAACTACGTTGGTCAACGCTATTTCTTAATCTTGCCCTTTATATTTTCAAAATTGATACCCCTGCCAGCATATGTTTTCATTAACTGCTGACAGGTAACACACTCCGGATTTATCCAGATAGTGTTATTTATCGGCATCTTGCTTATCCAAGTAGTCTATAAGAGCTAGTCGGATTATTAGACTTTGGCTCATAGTAGTTGCTTTCGCTTCTTTTTGGAGCCGCTTGTATAGTGACATATCGCCAGCTTTAGCAAGGTTAACTCCTACAAACCCAGTTTGAATCCTGCGTATTCTTTGTGGATGTTTCATTATAGGTCATCCTCTCCGAACTCAGGTACATCAGCGCCTTCTACAACTGAGCCACCGACAGCTTTTGCAGTTGTCTGAGCTTCGTCTTTAGCGTCACTTTGCGGTTCTGCTGAGTAGTGCCATAAGTCACCGTAGCTGGTGGTCTTATAGTCTCCACGCGGTTCTGCTACTAGGTATGCCTTTTTACCAATCATTTTATCGTTCATTAGCTTTTCAGTTACATCACGAGCTTTTGTTGGGTCATCAATATCTGCAAATAATTTCTTACCGAGATTACGGACGGCTTCCTTCTTTTCTTCACCTACGTTATGCACCATTATGCCAAGCACTTTAGTAACTGACATTTTAGCTCCACCTTCTGTGTGGAAGTATAGTGTGCAAGTTGCAGTCTTATCATTATCAGCTTCGTCAAATACTACGACTTCAATAACCGCAGCAGCATCATCTTTTTTAGTTTTCTTTTCAACAGCTGTAGCTGAACCAATTATGACTTCGTGAGTTCCGTATTCAAACCCCTTGCCACCTTTGTATTCTTCACCTACACCTTTTAGTACATCGTCAAACATGCTCATATTAAACCTCGTGCTTTCCTTCTACATTACGATACGTTCGCTCAAGCTGACGATTTTTTAATGCTTGAAGTGCCTCTTCTATTTTAGTTATTGCCATTGAATTAGCACGGTCACGATATTTACTTTCGTTAAAAAATTCTAATCGTTGTAGTGCAGCCCAAAGTACATCTTCAACAAATGCTCCGTTCGGATCAGTGAGTGTGCCGTCTTCAGCTGTTCCACGTGGTCCATCCTGCCAATTGACTATCAATGCCGGAAACTCCGTGTCACCGTTCTTAGTGACGTGTAGCATCACATTTCCACCACTAGGGTTATTGTCATCATCAGTCAAGTTCTCTGACTGGATAACTGGATTGACGTTATAAGCTATTCGATAGCCTGGCGTTGTGGTTTTTTTAGTACCCATTATTATTTATCTCCTTTATAATATTTATTTATCTTATCATTAACTACTCGTAAGTCGTTAGGTACTGTTTCAGTGTCAAACATCTCCATCGGACTTTTCACGCCTGATCCATCGGTCTTTACTTTGAATACAAACTCATCCATATCAACTAGTGACTCAAACACTATATTAGTCCAGCCCTCTGGGTTATTGTTCCGGCGTGTTGCTTGGCCCAGAGTTTTGAGTGCTAGTGTCTTTGATTCAACATCTTCTAGGTGCCCGAACAGGTAGAAGTTTTGCTGAGTGTCTTTGTTTAGGATAGCTTCAATAATCTTGTAGAAGTCCTTAGATGCTTTGTCGTATACATCCCACTTGTCATCCTTCTCACTAGCACCGAACACGGCCTTAGTGAATAGGTAGTTGGTGTCATCTATTACTACGATTGACTTTTTACTAGCTACTACGGCTTTGTGAACATCATCCATACTTTTTACTTGCACCGGATTGATGGTGCTTCTAAATGGCAACTCCTTGCCAGTGACAGTGATATAGGCCACCTCTTCCTTTTTTAAGTTACGCAAGCTCGTTGTCTTGCCTGTGCCTGGATTTCCCAGCACAAATATAAGTCGTGCCATTATTCTACTACCTTAATTTTTTTAGTTATATATTGTGTTTTTGATTCAGCTACATTAACTGGTAAGTCTCCAGTTAGTACCGCGTGTGCTTTTACCTTCTCAGTATCTATAGCTGATTTAGTAAATTCTGGTGACAGTGTACCAATAGCTTTGTAAGTGATGCGCTCTGCTAGTGTGATATAACCCCAGTCACCTTCAATCTTATCAACGTCATTCTCAATCATAGCCTCTTTAATCTGGTCTAGGACTGCCTCGTGTTGCTTCTTCAGCTCTTTAAGTTCAGCCTCAGCTACTGCAAACTTGCGTAGCGCCACCAAGCTCTTATTATCTATAAATCTTTGTAATTCTTTGCTTCCCATTATTGTCTCCTGTTAATCTAATAATTTGTAGAGGTCTTCTACTGTTTCACTGGTACTTGCTACCGGCTGTGGTGTCTCAGACATTCCATAGAAGCGATCTTCCATATTATTTGCTATGTCATAATGCTCCGGACAGAACCATTTGTTTGTTACGCTTCGTGGGAATATTCTACATTTGTACCACCCACCATAATTGTGTGGTTTGACTCTCCCTTCTAGTCTGCACTTGCGACATTTGACTGGTAACCCAACTCTTAATAAACATTCATCCATTAAATCGTTCTCGGATCCATCTAGTTATAAATGTTATTTTACCGTTAAAGCCAACCTTGCCTGTGTACTCGCTTGGCACTATATTTACTTTGATTTGTTTCACCCCTAGTCTCCCCTTCTTAGTATTATCATTGTATATATTATCTTTTACTATGTCAATAGTATCTTTTACAACTCCTCACCATCATTATCCTCTTCTTTGTATACCGAAAACAAAATCTCGTCAAAGTCATCCATTATTTACTCTCTTTCTTTAGGGTTCATAATTTGACCAACACTTCTACAAACTTACCTGGTTCTAAATGCACAATATACTTATGGTGCTTGATTCCAGGCGAGTTAATTTCATTAAAATCAGTTCTTTTAATTCTAGTACCTCTACCTGTGCAATATGTAACTGATACTATTGTCTTTTTATGTTTCTTAAATGGGTTTCTCATTCTATCTCTCCTTACTCTGTTGTTTGGGGGTCATGACTCTGACTCTCTTTCGTCTAGCTCATCTTGTAGTTGGTCATAGGTGTAAAGCTTCAAACTGTCTACTGAGCGTGAATGTCCACTATTGTTTATTCTATCGTCTATTATACTGGCGTACCTGCTTATAATAGTTCCTGCACTCTCAGGATTTTCTTGGGTAGCGTTCAACATATCCCACAGTAGCTTAAAGACTGCACGTTCTTTAGTATCTAAAATGTTACTCATCTACTTGTTCTCCTTTAGCTGGCTATTATTTACCATTTCCGCAGTTTTTATCCATTCTCTATCTCTTTGCATTACAGCCTGTTCAACTTCCTCTGTTATGAGTGCTCGGATATGTTTGGTGGCAATTCTTTTTGCTCCAGCAACATCAATATTAGCTTTGCCCCTTCCAGTCAGAACACCCATTTCAAACAATTCATCTATGATTTCAGCTAGTGTTTGGTCTTTAAGGGGGGTAGTTTTTTGAGACTCCCCTTTGTTGTATTTACTCATAGCTTCTCCTTTAGTTGTTGCAACCGAGTGTTTAACCATACTTCTGTACTATCTACATCTGGTAGGTTACTTTTGTATGTTAGCAGCTCATCTATCCTAGCTTCTGCTATGAGGGCTTGGATTTGTTGTTTGGCTTCTGCTATAGGTACTTTTCCAGCTATAGAATTATCAAATACTAGTTTCTCTATCATAAACCGCAGGATAGGTTCTATCTCATCTAGTGTAGTAGCTTGGGGTTCACCTAGAACTGCATCCCTAGCACATGTAATACACTGCCCTTTGCCATTCCAGTCAGGTACATCGTTAGCACCACATGCACAATCTATTAGTGTATTACTCATCTAATTTCTCCAATAATGCAAACTCTACAAGCATCAAGACAATACCACTCAGCCCTACAAGTGCATGGTAGTAGCTGGGCTGAATATTCACATTAGCTAAAACGTATAGTGGCGTGAACATCATCAACACAAACACCATGAACAAACTGCTAAAAAATATTGTACTTAGTGTATTACTCATCTACTTGTTCTCCTTTAGTTGTTTTAGGCGTAACTTGCGTGATTTACCCTTGAAAGATATGTAGATTTCCTCGCCTGAGTTGTGTGGGCGTTTAACTTTCATAGACTCCAACTCATCTATCCTTGCTTCTGTTATGAGGGCTTGGATGTTGTTATTCAATCTTTTAGCCCCACAAATATCATTGAGCAGTTGCGTAGATTGCTCTACAGTATAATTATCTTTAGTTACAAAACCGTTTAGCCACTCTCCTGTATGATTTGCTAGTCCATCTCTAATAGCTTCCATTATCTTCTCATCTAGTGTATTAGCTTGGGGTTTGGGGGTCATGATGGCTTCCTTAGTTCTACTAGTGCGTGCGTTAGGTCTAAACTTGTACGTTTTAGTGAGGCTGTTTCCTTACCACCCACAATATTCAAATAACTCCTAAAATCTTCATCATCGTTATATCGTTTCTTTAGTGAGTCCATACGTTTTAGGAATAGTTTTGCCCACTCCTCGGCTTGTATATATTTTTCTGGTAGTATATTACTCATTTGCTGCCTCCGCCCATAATTTAGTATTAAAGTCGCGCTTGTCTCTGAGACAATCCCATATATTCTTATCCACTGTACTCTTCACATTGAAGCAATAGTACAAACATTTCTTGGTCTGGCCGTTGCGGTGTGTTCGGCCCATAGATTGCTCAAACTCCTGGAAGCTATATGTTGGACTGAAGTATATTGTGACATTGGCCCACTGGAGGTTTAGTCCGGTGGATGCAGATTTGTAGTGTGCTACTAATACAATATTTTTAAGCTCTGAAGTTGGTCCAGGCAACCTATTGTGAACATCACCATCATAGCGCAATATTTTCTTATCAGTTTTCTTGAGCGCTTTTAATATCGCGTTGCGCTCAGAGATATAGTTGTAGAATATCAATATATTGTCTGAGGTGTCATTGACGATTGATAGTAAGTTGTCAATCCTCGCATCTGTTGTGCTTTGTCGCAGCACAGATAATAGTCTTGGAGCGCTGTCTAGCATCTCGTCTGTTCTTGGATCTTGTCGTGTCAGTTTGCAGGTGTAATATAGTTTCTTGCCCTTCGGTGTCATATCAATATTTACGCCCAGCACACGCTTGCTCGGTAGCTCTGGCGCTTCGTCACTGGATAGCTTAAATGCTACTTGGCCCAGCTGTTCCTTCAGCTTGTCAATATTTATATATTTAACTAGCTCTGGAAATCCTTTGAAGTCCTGGTAGATGCAATATTTTGTTTTGAACTCGGTAATACCTTTTGTATAACCAAACAGTTTAGAATATCCAGCAAAATCAATCCAGCCATTAGGCATTGGCGTTCCAGATAGTCCTATAAATAGCCCACCGGACATTTTTATCTCCAGCACCGCCTTGCTTTGCTTGCTCTGTGGGTTTTTTAGACTGTGGCACTCATCAGCAATAACATCATAAACAGTTCCACCGTTCCTAGCACCTGTATACTTCCACCAGCGCGGCCTTCTAGTCTCATTGTCCATCAATCGCAAACTCTCGTAGCTTATATATGTGATATCTGGTCGTGTCCACACCATACCTTTTTCACCACCAGCATAAACTGTATTATGAAAACCACTAAACCAGTTCTCGGCCTCTTCTTGCCAGTCCATCGTTCTAATCTTTGCAGCTGGCGCGACTACTAGCAGTGGCCGGCCTGTGTTCTGCTGTTGCCAGTGAGCCAGTGACATAAGTGTTTTGCCTGTTCCAAGATCCGCAGCCATGATGCAGCTACTAGGGAGCTTGGCTAGATATTGTTCTTGGTATTTGTATAAGTTCATAGGAATTTACTCAGCATCTGGCCGTTAAGTACTAGCGTATCAAATATTATAGCCGCAAGTATCAGCCAGCCGGTCATTATAACTATTGTTGCAGCGCCTTCTAAATAGTTGTGGCGCTTATATTTCTTTTGGTAGTGATATTTCATTATAAAAATCTCCTGTATTCTAAATTATTATACTGTGTCCAGGCCTCATAGCCTTGCTTCTGCCATACTTGGTGCGCTATTGCTACATTTATAGCTAGGCTATCTCGGTCTTGGCCAGCATAGTGTACGCAGCCCACCTGGAGCGCGCCGTAGCTGCCTACGCATACACCGTGATTCTCTGATAGCGTAAGATTATGCACGGCTGGATCACAGGTCCTATTCTCTGCCTGTGCTACTGCAAACATAACGCTTACATCCCAGCCGCCATACTTTGCTAACTCTTGCCTGACTGCTTCGCAGCCGGTCACTGGTACTGTTGGCGCTTGTGGAGTCTTTATTGACTCCTGCGCCGTTATTTTAACTCTGTAGCGCTTGCTGTTGGCGTGATAGCGTTAACTGCTGCTGTAATAGCTTTATTCTGGCCATTATTAAACTGTACCCCAGCTATAAATGCTATGATCCCAGTCACTAGCACGGCGATTATTACATCTTTGTAATGCTCGGCGCGTGACTTGCTATAACTTTTCTTGAACTTTGCTGTTGGCATTTCTTCTTTTTTCTTTGACATTTTACTGTCCTTCCTTGTTATTATTTTATTATTCTTTGCCGGTAAGTCCTCATATTTCATAGAATAACCGGCGGTCACATCAGCCATAAATCCCTCATAAGTAGTTTAACGGCTTGCTCAGGCCGGATCTTAGTTGATATTCTGTAGGAACATTTCAGCGTTAAAATTTCTGTAGCTCATTAGCCGGAGTTCAAACAGTCGTATTAGATCCGTGTGGCTTGTCATTCCAGCGCTGTCTACATTGCAGCTGTTCAATATATCAGCTATTAGTTCATATTCTTTTTGGTTCATAGCAACGCTCCAGCCGGTGCGTATGCTGCAGTTAATCGCAGCTCATATTCCACGCCGCCGTCGCAATCAATTAATTTGTATAGTTCGTCATCTGTTACGCTGTCGATGGTGTCAGCCAAATCATAATATATATCTGGGCTGACAGTCATTAACGCTTTTTGTTCTAATTCTTCGCGGTTCATGTTAGGCCTCGTAAGCGTAGTATATTAAATTCTTCTGTTCATTTACTAGTGAGTCATAGCCCCGCTTGAATATCTCAAAATTAGTTTTATTGAACCAATTATTTTGTGCTTCTTCCATCATCTCGCTATAGCTGTGATGGCTATACCATTTGACCTCAAACATATCGCCAGCTATTTGCCTGACAATTTCGGGTATAGTTTCCCATAGTTTGTGGTGCTCTGGTGTCCAATTCTCTTTTTCTTCAAATGTGTCGATGTCTATTAGTTTTCTAAATTCTTCGGCGTCTTTCTTCTTCTGGAAATATTTGCTTCCTTTCATGTGTGGCGCTCCAGTTGATACTTGAGCGTGATTATTGTTAAATAAGCACCACCCGTTGAGGTGCTTTTCTATGTAGTAATTCATTATGCTGTTGCTCCTAATACTTCTTTAATGTAATTTGCTACGCCGGTGTCAATGCCGTTTCTTGCTGGATTTTCTTCTACTTCTTTGACTATTTGGTGTGCGTTTAATGGATTGCTTTCAACCATAACTCGCAAGTCGCTACCTTCAGTGATGTCATACAGAACACCCCCAAAGCTCATTTTCAAAATTTGTTCTTTAAGTGTGAAATGGTCCATTTTATAACTCGATTCCTTTAATTGTTAGTATTAATGCTATATATTGTGCTTGTTTGTTCATAGTTCTTTTGCTCCTTTTAGTGGGCTAGTTACTTATGATGTATACACGCCTGCTTAGTACTTGAAACCGTAACTCTTATAGTTAGGCCATGCCAGTAAGCAGGAGTGTATACACCATTTAATTGTTAATTGTAGTGAAGCGGTTGGCGGTTGTCGTATGGTTGTGACGGTTGCCGGTTGTTCACTGCAAACATACTAGCACGGTTATAAAATTCTGTCAATAGTTTATTTTAGATAATAATAGATAACCCTTTACATTTTGTACAGACTTTAATGCTTTTAATAACCGTGCTATCCATCACAGCAATTTTCTGCGCTGCGTAGTAGTCCAGCGTGTCCGGATTGTTAATCCGCGCCTGCGCGCCTTTAACACCAAGCCCCGCCAAGTAAAGATAAGCCCGCTTCGGCTTAATACCGGCCTTAATGGCCATTTTGACCGCCTCATCATATGTTACAAATTTACTTGTTGAATCATTTATATATATCATTATAGGTACCTCATTAAATTGATATAGGTATCTTAGCATAATAATGTGTGGAGTGGTGGATATATTAAAAAATGTTACAGCTACTTGTCAAAAATGGGATTGTTGCTGTAACAGGTGGTGTGGTGTGGTGTGATGTGGTGTGATTTTAAGCCGTAACAGTGGTGAGTTGGTGTAACATTGGGAC
>Ga0307935_1000823_pt1 | contig 12323 bp, 12 predicted proteins | sample OrgLakmetageno92_FD_201827 | JGI IMG/M metagenome (GOLD analysis project Ga0307935, IMG submission 201827) | Saline water microbial communities from Organic Lake, Antarctica - #92 | ecosystem: Environmental > Aquatic > Non-marine Saline and Alkaline > Saline | place: Antarctica: Organic Lake...
TTCTAAACGTTCCGCTTTTGCTAAATCTCCTTTCATGTTCTCAGTTTAACTTTTAACTGAGTGTCCTAATAGATTGTGGAATGGATCTCAACGAAATAGTTTTACAAGGAGACTGTCCGATGACCAAAACAACCAGTTACTGCCCGTCCAGAGATCATTCACCTGATCACACCCGCCCAATTCGCTGCTTTGCCCAAAGGAACAAAACTGATGGGTATCGACGCAGTTGAGGCTGTGGTGGGTGACAAAGCTCTTCTTAAAGAAGAGACTCGTGGCGGATGGCTACCTTTCGGCTTCGTCGATGGAACCGAGCCTGCTGGCATGGCACTGAGTCGGTGGAAAATAGACTATGACCACGTCGCCATGCTAGAAAAGATGGGTCTTAATAAGCACAAATGACCCACCCAAAAGGCTGCTCAACTGAGTGGCCTTTTTTCGTACCGTAAGAGCGCGTATCATTGACATGCTAATTTAATGTTGTACTGTAGCAATAGATTGTTAGTACAAGCAAGGAGGCCGTTATGGCAAATCGTACACAGACACAAACTATGCTAGACCGTACCTGCGCAATGTGGGACGACCGGCGGGTCTACCACTACCAAGAACTGCAAGATGTGCCAGAAGATATACCCTCGGTATTTCTCGCTGGTCCGTCTTCACGTGAAGATGTCTTGGAGTTTAAATGGAGACCGACAGCCGTCGAATTGCTACGTTTGTATGGGTTCACAGGAGTGATCGTTGTCCCCGAACCACGGGAAAACGACTGGAGTTTCAAAGAAGCTTTTCCAACAGAAATTGTTAGTTGGGAACGAAAGCGTCTTTTGCTCCAAGTCAAAAAAGCCGTCTTCTGGATACCGCGTCACCAAACACAGCTACCTGGTCGGGTGACCAATACAGAACTCGGTTTCCTAGCTGGTATGGCGTACGCTGACCCAGCACGTTACAAAGAGCGTCTGGTGTGGGGGTATCCCGAAACAGCTTGGAAGGTGAAATCTGAAGACCATTGGGTGCACGAAACAGCTGGTATCAAGCCGTGGCATGATCTCGAATCAATGTGTAAACATGTTGCAAATTCATTCAAATAAGGAGAGTCACGATGGACTACTTCACCGCCGATTGGCATATTGGTGAAGAGCAAGCACCAAACACCCATTCATTTCTACGACCACGACCAACCGAAATTATGGTTGAGGAGTGGATTCAGCACTGTCATGCTGTACTTACGTCTAAAGATCGCCTCATTTGTTTGGGTGATATGATTCTCGAACTTGAAGGTTTTAGGGTGCTTGAGGCGTTGCCGAAGTGTAAAGATAAATTGTTTGTTTTGGGTGACAAAGAGCTGCGACACAATAAGTTGGCTGTGCTTGAAAAGGCACAAGCTGTTGGCTTCACTGTTGTGGCTGAGTCATGGACCTTACCGATTGCAGGACGTGACTGGTTTTTGTCACATAAACCCAGTGATTGTTTCGACCAGAGTCATCCAGCTTTGTGTAGTCACGTTCATGGTATTTGGCGTAGTCAACGTATGCCAAATGGACAGCCGATCATCAACGTCGGTATTGATGCATGGGGTGGTCTGGTGAGCGAAAAGTTTATTGCACACCAATATGATGCGGTAACTAAACACTATGACGATGAGGCATCTCCAGCTCGCTGGTAACAGGATGAGTACATTAAGAGGTAATATTAACCCACATGAGCAACCTGCACAGGTCCGCTTGTGTGGGTTGTTTCTTTTTAAGGGGAGGGGATATGAATACATTTGGCTAATGAGTTTACAAAAAATACCCATAAAGGGTATTTTCTAATCTTCTATATATTTCTATGTTTATGTGGACATGTCGGGTAAGAAATTGAAAAGACTAAAAGCCTATCTACAGCGTTTCTGGGATTACTACCAACGCTCACAAAAGTTGCAAATGGCGTTGTCTGCAAATAGTTTTTAGTTAGGAAACACCACAAGTTACTGATTGAATAATATATATAATAGATTAAAGAGATATAAAAACTAGTTTGTGTTCGTACCAGTACATTTTTTCATGGCTTTGTAGTGTTCTGGGTCAGAAAGTTCAATGAGATTCAGTGCTTTATATATTGAGTCACGACCATTGAGACTGAGAGTTGGGTCAAACTGAATGAGACCACTTTTGGTATCAAGGTGGGAGTGTGAGTTAACGAACCCGTACACATATCCAATATCTTCTGACGAGATGTCAGCGTTTATTGATTTTAATCCCATGAGTTTCGAGTAGACTCCACCTTTTTTGGGACAACGGAATGATAAGTAGCACTCAAGCATTTTTCTTGCCATGTTTGGGTAATCGTAGATTGCTCGCAGTGTTATACCTTCTTCAGGTGGATTGTCGAAGTCGAATTGAATCAGTTTTTTAAACAGGTAGTGATATTCTGACTCGTAATCTCGCAAGAGTTCGTCTAAATCAGCAATTTCTGAGGTGCGACACTCATTTTCTGTGTCGTAGACGCTGTTAAGCATCATAAGACGACCTCTTTCGTCTGTTTCTTCATCTGCACCACGTGCATCAGTGTTGTTGATTCGTGGGCTGTTATAGAACCACTTTTTCATTTGATTGAAGAAATCGTAGTTGTGAGTCAGTATAAAAAGTTGCTTTGCTTTAATCAGTTTGTTTTCTACATGAGAACATACTCTAAAAAGCATTCCATAGTCCAAACTTGAGACTGGGTCATCAATGACTACTATTCCGTCGACAAGAGAAAAAGTCTGGTCATTAAGGTGTATACAGAAATACGCAAATGCAATAGCAGCCTGCTCCCCGTCACTAATGTGAAGAGCCACTTCATCACCTCGCTTTATGCTGTAACCAGACACGTTGCCGTCCTCCTCTTCATTGGCTTCGAAAATAATTTCATTGCGTCCAAGTAATTCAACCAGCATAGCGTTGAGATTCTCGCAACCACTGTGTGCAGAAGATATGGTAGTTCTATATTCGACTATTTTTGCTTTCACCTGATTAATACCAAAGATAGAGTCATCTTCAGTGTCACCATCTTCAATAATTTCTTTTTGTTGCTTCAGCGTTTGGAGCTGCTGTTCTAGTGCTGTAACTTCGTCATAGATTTCGGTAAAGTGGTGGTTCTTGACCTTAAGCAATGCTTCCGCCTTGTTTGTTTCAAGCTCATCAGTGTATGTATTGTGCTTTTCTAAAATAGTGTTTATTCGACCTAGACCAGCAACAAAATATTCTGTAGACACCGTGTTTTCGAGTTCAATCTTTTCCCATGTCTGAGCCTTCTTAGCTTTTAACTGCTCTGCGACATGTTTTATGTTTTCAAGTAGCTCCTCTTTATCACCGTCAAATTTTTCAACTTCGGCAGAGTATTCTTCTTGTAGCGTACTATACAGTCTTGCTTGGTCATGCAGTGCAACCTCTTTTAATGAGCGATGTACTGAACGTAGTGTCTCAAGGTTTTCGGCGATTGCTGATTTAAGTTTTTTATCAGCTTCGTTAAAGTACTGACTTAATTGTGAGATACGCTTCTCGGATAATACTTGTTCGCAAAACTCACATTTGTCAGATTTATGTTCGATGTGAATATGTAAACCCTGTTCAACCCATTCGGAGATGTCGGAGTTGTCTTTTAAGTGGTCTATTGAAACAGACTCAACGGTTTCCATCATCAGTTCAGTCGCTTCTGCGAGTGCGGTTTCTAAAGATTCGAATGAATCCAATTTCTTTTCGTTCTCAAAGTAGGAGGGTGAAGATATCTTTGCTACTTTCGGCAGTTCTACCTGCTTTGATATGCTCACCTGCTTGTCGTATTCAGCTTCTGGGAGTAATGCTTTGGTTTCGAGATTTCTATATTCTCGTTCCGAGTTAGTTTTCGTATAATTTCGAATTGCGTCACCGCCAACTGTCGCACCAATAGTCCGAGCTACGTTCGTGAAGTGTGTAGCAATGTCTTTTTCTGTTGTCTGTATTTCGGCTTTTGTATTCTGGAGTTGCTGTAGAAGACCAATGTTATCAGGGTCGTTTGGAGTGCCATTCAGTAACTCCTCATAGTTTTTTATGCGCTGTAGTGTTTCTTGACTGTCTTCACCAAGAATTACAATTGGGTTGGCAGTGCCGTTTACCAACTGCACATTTGCTGCAATAAAATCTTGATTAAATACTCTAATCTTCTGATTAAAGGGCTGCTCATGAGTGAAGCGTGCACCTGAAGAGTCTACGAACTCATACTCACATTTTGACATGCCTTCGATGTTACCACTTTCAAAAATATCAAACAGTCTGGAGAGCGTTGTCTTTCCAGTGCCGTTAAGTCCATATATCAAGTTGTATCGTTTGAAGTCCTCAAGACCAGTCCATCGGTAATTGGTGAAAAGTCCGTGCTGCTTAATCTTGGATATTTTCGTAATCATTTATAACCACTATATACATTTCCACGGGAGTTTCAATCAACGGAGGTTTTCAATTTTCAATTCAAAGTTAGATTCTGATTCTTGGTCGTAGAAACCCATAGGCTTAGATTCGTGAATTAACTTGTTGGAAAAGTAGTCTTTCACATAAAGAATTTGATAAGAAGTAATATCGATGCTGTAGGAGTAGGCATAATAGTATAGGCAGCTTTCCTCTACGCTGCTAAAAAAGACCTCTCGTAGCTCAGTATTAACTTCTTCTCCATGAAAGTTGTTTATTTGTTCTTGCATCTCATCTTGATATTCCGCACAAAGCTCCTTTTGTTCAAAAGTTGTAAGTTTAGGGTCTGAGTTTTCACTAGGTGACACAAAATAAGCAGTTACTGCTGAGCAAATGATAGCTACTATCTCCGGAGTCCCGGTCTCCGTGTAATAGATGCTGGGAGTTGTCCTGACGGTCACAAATTAGCTACGCTCATAAGTGCCGCGGTACACAGTTCGACTGTTTTCTCCCTAGGAAGGGGAGAAAGACATGTCTGCGCCGTTCAACTTCCGACGAAAGAGAAACTATTCTCTTTCTCTATTTCCACAAACAAAAAAACCACGCTAGTGCGTGGAATTTTGTAATTGTGGAGATGGCGGGAGTTGAACCCGCGTCCGAATTAGGGTGCGATTGTGATTCTACAGTGTGTAGGACATTCTTTGGTTTAAAGTCGCTAACTAAAGAATGAACAAAACATTAGCGCCTCGAGTTCTGACAATTTAGGTCAACTAGCCGAACGATCTAGTTGTACCGAGTCTCATGGTTATTCTACCCAACTCAGCGTATGAGGCGTTTACTGAGAGAGCATCACTCCGGCGGGCTAAGCGGTTAGGCTACAGCGTAGGCGGGAGTGAGTCCAAACGCGTTAGCGAAAGGACTTACGATTGCTTTGTTTGCAAATACAGAGTGTGACCTTTTAACGAATTGATCACGGTTTCGACACTGCACACAACCGACACGACTAACCGTCGATGCCTAGCATCCCCTGAGAAAGCCGGGGGCTTTTTCAGGTTGAGCGCAGTACCTAATCCAAATATTGGATGAGTTGTATACTCGCTGAACCCAAAGGCGGTTGCGAAACAAAATGTGTCTCTGGTCGCAACCGACTCTCTCAGGGAAGCCCGAGCCATAGTACGTAAATGTAATGACTCAGGCAGGGAAGTCTGTGTGAATTTCAGTCTTCAGGAGTATTTTCGGTAAGCTTGTAACCGCCACTTTGTGTTCGTTGTGGTTGTGCTGCCTGTAGCAGTTGGAATCCACCCAGTTGGGCGATCGCTTGCCGCCGTTCTTCTGGGCTAGCGTTAGTTGGCAGTCCAAGCTCTTGATTGGTTGGTATGCAAGACATAGTCTTCTCCTGTTGATTGAAGTACTTTAGATGCAGTGAAGTGGTGGCAGGATGTTGGTCCTGCCAGCCTCATATGCTTAATGTGCTCTGCCGGTCGTACTGGCAAGCCAGCCGATAAAACCATCGGGGTTTTGACTGATTGCTGTTAGGAAGTCCTCAGCCTCAAGGTTCACGTCTTGCAGCATGAGGTTAATTCTTTGGGCTACCTCGTAACGAGGATCGCCACAACAACCGTCACAACCAGGTTCCCTTACGGGTTCCGATGGCATTCCGATTGCCTGCAAGAGTGCGTCATATTTTGCCTGGGTTTGTCCCACGGCGCTTGTTTTTGAATGTGGCACTTATTCTCTCCTGTTGAAATTACGTCATGATCAGTGTGACCAAAACGAGTGGTTGTTTTCTTCGAACAACCACTTCACTACATCTAAATTATTACTGACTTTTCAAAGTTCTATCAATCTCGCGTTTGACGTCTCGTTTTTTGATCGTTTCTCGCTTGTCTGTGTTCTTTTTACCACGGGCGAGAGCAATCTTCAACTTGATTGTCCGACCTGAACCATACCACGAAATAGGCACTATTGTCAACCTGTTGGCTTTAGTTTCTACTTCTAGCCTTGCAAGCTGTTTTTTTGATAAAAGCAGTTTGCGGGTGCGTTCTGGGTTGTAGGTTTTTGGCGTGTTGGCGACTTGGAACGGGGAGATGCTGGCGCCTGACAGCCACGCTTCGCCGTGGGTGATCATTATGTAGGAACCCTCGAGCTTGCCTTTGCCCGCTCGAATTGATTTAACTTCACTTCCAAGCAACACAGCGCCAGCCTCGAAGGTGTCGATCCATTCGAAGTCAAATTTTGCTTTGCGGTTTTTGATAAAGTCAGCCATATAATAGAGTAGGGCAATAGTACCGTAGATTATGTAGACATGCCATGAAAATCGCCAGTAAACCCTAGCTTCAAGACACTTTTTCTGTATAATAGCGATCATGACAAAACACCAATCAGACAAGCAGCCCAAGGATGTTTCGACAGAAGTCCCAGAGACACAAGGGGTTACAAACGCGGAAAAAAGTCCTGATACACCAAACCAGGATTCAAAAGAACCGACTACCAAAATCCCTAAAGGGCATAAGGTAAATTTAAAAAAAGTGGGCAAGAACATGCCGCTTGGCCCAGGAAACTTCTGGAACAACATGTTGTCTACCGTGGTGATGCTGATCTTTGTGTTGGCAGTCTTTTCGTATTTCAGTGAAACCCAAGCTCCAGAACCAACGCAGTTGACGTTGTCTGATGTGGTGACTCAGATAAAAGCTGGCGAGGTGAGTGAGATAATTGTCCGGGGTAGTACGCTTGAAGTGAACTACAATATCGAAGATTGGGTACCCGGGGAAGCTAAAAAAGAAGTTGATGCTTCTGTCACAGATTCACTGACAAACTTAGGAGTGTCGGCAGAAGAGCTTGCAACGATCAAAATCGATGTGCAGCGAGAAACTGGATTTGGGTATTGGCTTGGTGTTTTTGCACCGTTCTTGTTCCCGTTACTATTCCTGGGAATCATTATTTGGTTCTTGATGAAGTCAGCTAAAGGAGCTGGTATGCAGGCGCTTAGCTTTGGTAATAGTAAAGCGCGGATGATTGATCCTGATGATGGATCACAAAAAGTAACGTTTAAAGACGTGGCCGGAGCCAAAGAAGCCAAGCAAGAACTAGAAGAAATCGTTGATTTCCTGAAGAACCCAAAGAAGTTTTTGGATATTGGTGCAGAGATTCCAAAAGGTGTAATGATGATGGGTTCACCTGGAACTGGAAAGACGCTACTTGCCCGCGCGGTGGCGGGGGAAGCTGGAGTGCCATTTTTCTCGATCTCTGGATCTGAGTTTGTCGAGATGTTTGTTGGAGTAGGAGCGTCACGCGTGCGAGACCTATTTAATATGGCCAAGAAAAACGCACCGGCGATTATCTTTATCGATGAGATCGATGCCGTCGGGCGAGCACGTGGAAGTGGAACTGGTGGTGGAAACGATGAGCGAGAACAGACTCTGAATCAGATCTTGGTTGAGATGGACGGGTTTGAACCTAATGCCAAAGTAATTATTATGGCAGCGACAAATCGACCGGACGTATTAGATTCAGCCTTGCTTCGACCAGGAAGATTTGATCGGCGAGTAACAATTGATCTACCTGATCGAAGTGACCGCGAGGCAATCCTTAAGGTACACGCGCGCAAGAAGCCGCTTCAAGATGACGTGAACCTCGAAATCGTTGCGCAGCGGACACCAGGATTTTCTGGAGCAGACCTGGCGTCACTTATGAACGAAGCAGCGATTCTTGCTGCACGCGAAGAGCGCAAGAAAGTTGGTCAATTCGATGTGATTCGTTCAATCGAAAAAGTTATGCTTGGGCCGGAACGAAAAAGTCACGTGATGTCTAAATACGAAAAAACTGTCACCGCGTACCACGAGGTAGGGCACGCACTGGTTGCGTCAGCCCTGCCATACGCTGACCCGGTGCAGAAAATCTCTATTATCTCGCGCGGACGGGCAGCTGGATATACTCTCAAGCTGCCTGACCAAGACAGACGGATGCATACCAAAAAAGAATTCATGGATGATATCGCGATGACCCTTGGTGGATATGTGACTGAACAGATGATCTTTAGCGATCTATCTACTGGTCCAAGTAACGACCTGCAGGTGGTTGCAAACCTGGCGCGCGATATGGTGACCAAATACGGAATGAGTGAAACACTCGGCCCAGTCGCACTAGAGGGAACTGGCGGACGGATGATTGGTGGCGGCATGAGTGAAAACCGCGGGTATGGTGGAGTGGTTTCTAAAGCCATTGATGAGGAAGTTTCAAAGATCATCGAAGCAGGTAAGGCGACGGCCAAAGAAATCTTAACTAAGTACCGCCCAGCACTAGTTGCAATTTCAGAACGACTGGTAGAAGTAGAGACTATGGAGCGGGAAGAGTACGAAGCACTATTGAAGCGCGAAGGGGTAGAGATCAAAGACGCCTACGAAGAAATGTATGGAGAAAAGCGAGAGTCAGCGGATCCTACAAAAGCGGTGATTGCTGCAAAGTAGCAACTAAAATAAAAGACCGGCGCCTTGGGCGCCGGTCTTTTATTTTAGTTGCTCGATGTTGGTCACCAAGCCGTCTTCCATGTGGATGATACGATCGCAGCCCATGGCGTATTCGCGTTCATGGGTAACCATCACGACAGTTTGTTTGTCAGTGCGGTTCAGATCGGCAATCAGATCAATCACTTGCGTACCTGAAACGGTATCAAGGTTGGCGGTTGGTTCGTCAGCAAAAAGAATCTTTGGTTTACCGGCTACGGCCCTGGCAATGGAAATACGTTGTTGCTCACCACCTGATAGCTCAGCCGGTAGGTTAGTGTATTTACCAGCCAGTCCGACTCCGTCAATTGCAACGCACGCCATTGATTTAGATTCTGCCCACGTATATCCTCGCATTAAAAGTGGCAGCATCACGTTTTCTTCGGCTGACAGGTCTGGCACTAAGGCATAGTTTTGGAATACGTAGCCCAGGGTATTTAATCTAAAGGCGGTACTTTCGCTTTCACTGAGCGTTCCGACATCAGTTCCGTTTATGATAATGGTTCCATCGGTTGGATCGTCTAGGACGGATAATTGATACATCAGTGTCGACTTACCAGCGCCTGACTTACCCATGATAGCGACAAATTCACCCTGCCTGACAGTTACATCGATACCTTTTAGGATGTGAGCTTCTAAGTCACCGGTACCAAATTTTCTATGTATGTTTGTCGCTTTGATGATGTCCATAAACGTGTTACTTTCGACCAAGGATCGAGTTAAGGGTATTTTGCTTGACGATAATCCAGGCCGGGATAAAGCCAGCAAACAGGGTAATAATAAAGAGGATAATAAACCGGTACAGTGTGCCAATTGGCTCGGCCACCAAGATACCGTCACTGAAAGGGAAGTCGATTGGGTTGCGGTCAAAATATCCAATCAAGATACCGTACGTCACCAAGACACCAAGCAGCGATCCGGTAATGGCATAAAAGGCTGACTGCAACACGTATGCCACCTCGATCGCTTTTCTATCAATTCCGATACCTTTGAGAATACCAATTTGTTGTCGCCTGCTGATGGCGTTAATAAAAATAATAATAAAGATGGTGATCGAAGCGACGATGATACCAACAGCACCGATGAAGGTTCCCAGGATATTAAACGTCTGCTTGATGTCAGTAATAAATTTAGGTAGAGCTTCTTGAAAGGTGCGAATTTTTGCAAAAGAATCGATCCCTTGCTCTACCAAAACTGATTTAACCACTAGGGCAGTCTCTGGGCTTTTATCAGCCAGGCGAATAGCGATTTCGTCTGCGTCACGACTGGCACTGTTGCTGAGTCTACGTAATTCTTTTTCTGGTAGGTAGATAAAGCTGGCAACACCACCCGCCTTGGCGTTTACGATTCCTTTAACGGTAAATTCACGGCTGGCACCATTAACCGTAGCTCGAACAGAGTCACCGGGGTAGACATCCGTTAGAGATCCAGTGATGTCAGCAAAGCCAGCAGTATAACGATCAAGGTTGAGAGCTCCTACCAAAATATAACCAGATTCGTCTGGATTCAGGTACTCACCCTCAACAATATTTTCTGACAGACCAGTTACGTTGTTTTCAGCAATGGGATCAATACCGACGGCTTGACTACCGATGGTGTTTGGTTCGATATTAAAATCACGCCGAGTTTTAAAGTTAGCAGTCAGCTGCATGCTTTGCTGGTAACGTAGGCTGTATGAGGTTACCTCTGGTAGGGTGTCGAGGATCCGACGGATGGTTTCAGTTTGGAGGATTTTGTCTTCGTTTTCTAGGGGTGTAATGATGATGTCTCCGAGTGACTTTTCTTGCACTGCTCGCTCTGATCCAGCAATCAGACCAACTAAAATTCCAGATACCGCAATGAGGTTGAGAAACGTCAGCATCATCACAAAGATGATCAGCGTTGTGGTCCACAAGTTGGCTCGCTGTATTTGGCGAAAGCCGAGTAAGAAACCGATTCGAAGTGCTCGCATATTATTCGGGCGCGACTAAGATATCGCCAGCGTTTACACCGGTAATGGCGGTAAATCCATCGTTACCTCTGAGTGTGACCTGGACAGTAGTGGTGGCTAGAGTCTCGCCATTTTTGGTAACGACAGTATACGCACCATCTGTTTCAGTGATAAAGCGATTAGCTACACGCAATGTATCAGCTGATTCACTGACAGTAATATCGATATCTGCATTGAGTCCGCTACGCATCCAAACTGGAACGTCAGGCAGTTGAATAATTGCTTCGTAGTAGGCTACCCCATCAATTTCGGTGGCTTTAAGAGAAATAAAATCTACCGTCCCGGTCAAAGTAATATCGCTACGAGCGTCAAAAACCATTTCGACATTTTGTCCTACGAGTAGTTTTCCAATATCAATTTCAGGGATTCGGGCAGTGATTTCAAAATCTGATTCTGCCAAAAGATTTACTACCGGTGCTGTCGTAACAGTTTCTCCTGGTGATACGTCAACTGAGGTAATCGTACCGGCAAACGGTGCCCGCAGTACTCGATCAGCAATCTGTGAGTCGACCCGAGCAATGCGCGCATTAGCACTAGCGATATCAGCGTTGGCTCGAGCAATTGCTTCACTACGGGCGGGGGCATTGCTACTGGCGGCGTTAGCCTCGGTCTGTGCAAGGTCTTGGGTGGCTACCTCAATGGCACTTTCAGCTTGTGTTTGTGCTAGTGCGTACGCATTACGATTTGTAACATACAATGGTGACTGTTTGTTAGGAATTTCTATTTCCCAAATTGCATTGCTGTAGCGTGAATTCGCGTCAAACAAGGCTCGTAAACCACAGCTACCAAATATTGATGCCTGTTCAGTCGATGCGCTAAAGGTGCCACTTTCTAATCCGGACAAACGGACTGAGTACCCAGAGTTGGCTCCCGAAGCATACATTTCCATTATGTAGGTTCCTTCTTGGTCACAGGTATAGGTACCAGAAATAATTGGTGCGACTGATTCTTCTTCAGGATCATCGCTGGTGGCGGTGAGACCGCTTGATAGTAGGGTTCGTCTGGCGTTCGCGACGAGTTCTGCTTGAGTGGTCTCGATGGTTTGTAGGCTGGTGTTCTTGAGGGTGACAGTTTCTGCTGTGGCGGCCCTTGTTTCTGTTTGTGGACCGGCTAGCAACTCGTCTCTGGTAGCGATAGCTCGAGATAATGTCGCCACGGCATCTGCCCGATCAGCCAAAAGTGCCTCAGCGGAAAGAGTGATCAAGATCGCCCCCTCTTCGACAACGTCACCTCGGCTGACATTCACGGCTGATACGATACCACTAGTAGGGAATGCAAGCTCGGCGGTTTGCTCGGCTTCGGCGATGCCTGACACCGACACCAGCTGGCGTACGGAACCAGTTTCAACTGTGGTTGTGGTGAGGTTTTCTTGCTCTTGGCGACCAACCCCAAGCGCCATTAACACGACTACAATAACAATAAAAGCCACAATCC
>Ga0307935_1000825_pt1 | contig 12309 bp, 10 predicted proteins | sample OrgLakmetageno92_FD_201827 | JGI IMG/M metagenome (GOLD analysis project Ga0307935, IMG submission 201827) | Saline water microbial communities from Organic Lake, Antarctica - #92 | ecosystem: Environmental > Aquatic > Non-marine Saline and Alkaline > Saline | place: Antarctica: Organic Lake...
GCCCTCACCCGTGGTGATTATCTTCACGGGATGAAAGCTAAAAACGGTGATGTCGGAGAACTTGCTATTGCCAACGGGATCCCCAGCGTAGGTTGCACCCAGGGCATGTGATGCATCTTCAATAACCTTAACACCAAATTCTCTCGCCAGGCCGAAGACTTCCTTTAAATCACAAGGCTGTCCCGCAAAATGAACCGGAATCAGGACTTTAGGCAATAATCCGACTGCCGAGGCTTCATGTAGCTTCTCTTTGAGGGCCTCGATTGAAATGTTCCCGGTGTTCGGTTCAATGTCTACGAATCCAACCGTTGCCCCGCAGTAGATAGCACAGTTGGCCGAGGCCACAAATGACATTGCAGCTGTCCAGACAATATCCCCGGGGCCTACCCCAAGGGCCGCGCATGCTCCATGTAGCGCCGAAGTAGCACTGTTGAAAGCGACCCCAAACTCAACATCACAACTGGCCGCTAATTTAGTTTCGAACAAGTGAACCGTTGGTCCCTGGGTAAGGAAAGCCGAGTTAATTTGTTTGACAATCGCAAGTACATCTGGCTCGTCTATCGATTGCTTGCCGTAACTGATCACTTGACCTACCCCTTAATAGAACTACTTCTAAGGATAACAGCAGTGTGAAATTTTTCGAGTCTGCCCTTTGGTAAGCTCGAAAAGTGAAGACTTTAATTTTTATAGTCGCTAGCGGATCTAGAGAGATTGGAACTGGTCATCTTTCCAGGCAATTTGAGCTTGCGAGCCTTTCGTTAGCCAGGGGTTTCGAGGTGTTCTTGTTCGGCTCTTACTCTCACGTCTGGCTCGCGAGGTTTACCGCCGCGGGCGTTCATTGCATCCCTGGCCGGATTTATCCAACAGCCACGGAAACCTTGAAAAAAATGCGCGAACTTGCTCTTCATGCCGAAAACACTTGGATTGTGAGGGACAACTATGGCCTCAATCTTGCCTTCAACCAAGAGGTCTCTGAGCATTTTGGCCACCTTGTTCACTTCGACGACTTGCCAAGTACTGGGGAAAGCTACGAAATTCTTGTCAACCCAGGCGTGTCCAAAGACTCTTACGATTCAGATGCAGACCACATTCTTAACTCTGGAACCGCCCTGCTAGGTGCAAGCTCGTCCATTATAAGAATGGATTTGAGGAAATTACGACACTCAGATGCCCCTAAGCACCTGAACAGTCCTTGGCGTGGCTTGGTTTCCTTCGGATTTAGTGACCCTACAGATGCAGCCTCCGCCTTATGGGCCTGCCTGCCGCGTTCCCAGAATATCGACTGGCAATTTCTATTAGGTCCTGACTATTTCGGCAGCCTTGAGACCGGAAGTGTGGATTTGAATAAATCTGCATTTGTGATTGAGGGACTACTAGGCAAGGAGTACTTCAATTTTCAACTAGGAATAGGGGGGGGAGGTGTTAGCGCCTTCGAGAGGGCATTTTGCGGTATACCTAGTCTCAATTTCGCAATCCTTGAAAACCAGAAAGGCGTGTCTCTTATTCTCGAGAAGGAGGGGGCAGCACTTGCGCTGGACCATATAAGTCCTGAGGGGGTGCAGAAAGCTATTGAGCAACTTTCGGAACCCGATGCTTGGGGTGCTTTCAGGGATGCGGGCATGGAATTGGTGGACGGTCGAGGTGGGGACAGGTTGTTAGACATGATCACCGAGCGGAGCCTATGAAAGTAACGCTTCTTGGGAACCAAAACAACCCGACCGTTATGGCCACGATATCAGCTCTTTCGCAGGCTCACAAATCTCGATTTATTGAAATCGTGGATAACCATGAAGATTGCCAGGGGGGTGAATTTTTATTCGCCCTGTCCTACCCTCGTATGGTACCGAAACGTGTGAGGGAAAGTTATGGCCACTCTTTCGTTTTGCATGGAAGCGACTTACCGGAGGGACGAGGCTGGAGTCCAATAGTCTGGCAAATTTTAGATGGTAAATCCAGATTCACGATGAGTCTAATCCGCATGGAGGACCTAGTGGATTCTGGGGCGATAGTTGCGCAGCGGGGCTTTGATATTCAGCAGGATGCCCTGCTGGATGAAATCTCGTTAAAAATTGGATCCGCCCAGGCGGACTTGATTGCCTCCAGCCTCAAAATGAACGCCAAAGAGCTGGAAGGGCTTACCCAAAAAGGAACGCCCACTTATTTAGACAAACGAACTCCAGCGGACTCCGAAATAGACCCATACCTTCCGTTATCGAACCAATGGGATCAACTTAGAGTTTCAGACCCCATCAGACATCCGGCCTTCTTTAGGTTCCTTGGCCATACTTACATTCTAAAAATTGAAAAGTTAGGCGACAGTTGATAATAAATAATAGAGAAATTGGTAGTGGTCAAAAGCCCTACATAATCGCAGAAATCTCAGCCAACCACAACGGTTCACTTGCTCGAGCCAAGCGGCTTATTCATGAGGCTAAAGAAAACGGAGCTGATGCGGTAAAACTTCAGACCTATACGGCAGAAACCCTAACAATAGACTCGGACAAGCCTGATTTTCTAATTGAGGGTGGACTATGGGATGGCAGGACGCTTTATGACCTATACAGTCAGGCCCACACTCCATGGGTCTGGCATGAGGAACTATTCCAAACAGCACGAGATGCCGAAATAACAATTTTCAGCTCGCCGTTTGATTGCTCGGCCATCGATTTACTCGAAGGCCTCGGCGCGCCAGCCTACAAAATTGCGTCGTTCGAGATAGTTGACCATAACTTAATCGCCTACGCAGCAAGTACCGGGAAACCGATGATTCTTTCCACTGGGTTGGCTAGTCTTGCGGAAACAGAGGAGGCCGTAGAGGTGGCGAAGTCCAACGGTTGTAAACAATTGGCCCTTCTGCACTGCGTATCTTCATACCCTGCCCCTCCTAACGATTACAAGCTCCACACAATTCCAGCTCTCAAGAAGAGATTTGGCTTCGAAATTGGGCTCTCTGATCACACCATAGGAAACTTAGTTCCCGCGGCGGCTGTTGCCCTGGGGGCGACCATAGTGGAGAAACACTTTACTGAAAACACCCTGGGAGGTGGCCCCGATGATAGTTTTTCCATGGATTCGCGAGGACTATCTCAGCTGAGGATTGCGGTAGACACCACTTGGGTTGCCCTGGGTTTCGATGACTTCGCCACGCAGGCTAGCGAGCAAAGCAATCTAAGATTTAGGCGTTCTCTATATTTCGTAACAGACTTAGCAAAGGGAGAAACAATAACACCCGAGCACATCCGCTCAATTCGACCGGGATACGGAGTTGCACCAAAACATCTAACTCAAATTCTGGGGAAAAAGCTCCCAAGTGAAGTCTTTAGGGGTATGCCGCTGACACCTCGGCTCCTAAATCAAATAGTTCATGGCAGCTAACCACTGCCAAGCTCCCTGGAACTGACAGCTCGGACTTAAGCTGCTCCGAACCAATTTCTATGCCTCTGTTGTCACGGGGAGAATAATATAGGTTTCAAGATCATCACCGCAATTCGTGAGAACTCACTCCTTCAAATCAGCAAGCCGAGTTCCTGCCCCCCTTACGCGTGTCCCGCTCCTCAGAGTCAGAATCAGAATCAGGAAATGGCACTTCCTAAATGAGCTCCTATGTTCAATCATCTCGAGGTCCTTTGTGGATCTGGTGCTTAGTTGCATCTCAACAACGACACCTTGCTACGGACCAGCTGAGCAATAGCTAAATAGACCCACCCATAAAGGTCGTGAGAAGCAAAAAATCTCTGCGAGCTGCTGAATTTTCGATCTTCTACAACAACCGCTGCACTCCGGCCCGAACCTAGAAATCGAGTCGGTAGGTAGGCAACGTATCACCAAAAGCTTTGGACTCAGCGCGAGTGCTGTTGCCCATGCTAGTTATTCGTCGCTCAACGCGCTGACGCTGATTCGGATGGCTGCTTTTGCTGATTTTTCTTGGGCAGGGAGCCGACCGTACACACCATCTACATGATGACGCAAATAAGGGGTTGTAGGGCTTCCCCGTGCATCAAATCTAAAAATTACTTTTACCCTGAAAACTTGCGGAACAAGACGCCTAAAATTTAGTGATCCGAAGCATTAGCCAAAGAATTAGCCAAGATGGAGGCGCTTGACCTCAGAATAGGGATCCCCCTAAGCACAGGGAAACATACCCCCACTTCGCTAGAAAAATAGAAGCCGTCCTGAAAGTCCAATCGAAAGTTTGTTCCTGGAACCGAGAAAACATCAGTGTCGTTTTTCTGTTCTACAGCATTATTCCGACCAGCGTCGAGGCTGCTTTTCGAGGGCGGGGTTATCACGTAACAAACCGTTGGATTAAGCGGATTACTAACATTCTTTATTGGAATTTTCTCTACGACTTTACCTCCAAGCTCCTCCGCGATGCCGTCGACATTAGTCACGTACCCCATTTCCAGCATTCTCTTTTTCCCTTCTTCTGAATTTATCTCGTAACAAGGTTCAAAGAGAATTACCTTTTCGATTGTTACCCTGAATAACTCGCTCAGGAGCTGGCGCAGCTGGCGCCCATTTGGTTCGAGGGAGTGGTTCGAGGTGGTTACATCAACGGACTTATCCCGCAGGGGAATCTCGGCGATTTCTGCAACGAACGCAGTGAGTGTTTCATAGGCGGAGCCCATCTCATCCCTCGCAAACCCCCCCCCCCCATGATTCTGGACAGTTCGGATGCGTAGGACTGAGAGAAAGCCCAATTCTCTCTCGCTGACTTTATGTAAGTGCCCGCCTGCAGGTCATAAGCAGCTTCAATTATTTCAGGGATGTTTTGACCCCTGTTATATTCGCTTTTCGCCTCTACTAAATCCTCATAGTTAAGATGTTTAGATCCCATGGTGTCATCCTAAGGGCATTATCACCAGAACCCTGAGAGAGACGTTCGATAACCCCCGTCCGTTTTTGCGGACAATATTTCCTTACTAGCGATAGTCGAATCTCTATTTCTTCAAACACAAAGCTCCTGACTGCTGATGAACGCCAAAGGAGGACCCCGTTCGAGGCTAATGGGGTCTGATTTTTCCAGCTATCAATTGAAAACGGCTCTAAACGCGCTTGGGTCGCCTTGTGCTGAGACGCCTTCGAACAATGTCGCTCTTACGTGCCGAGCCCAGGGGAGAGTGACTCCCATGGACCCCAATCTAGAGGAAGCACAAACCTGAGTTTTTTGGAGACAAGGTCAAAGACATTTCTAGAACAAAATTAGGGTGTTTTACATTTTTTGATCTATTGGAATGCTGCGGCTCTAATGGTGAACTTGGTGCCCGGCCATTAGCACTTCCGAGACGCTTCGCTTCGTTAGCATTTTCTCGCTAATGCTTTGACGCGCACCTCGATTCTTGGAATCAGAAACCAGCATTTATGGTGCGGCGACGAAATGCTCGGCGGAGACACCCAGACGGACAAACCTCCCCTGTTCTGCTTGGGTGATGCAATTGATTAATAGTCTTCCCTTCTCGAGCTAAGGCCGCTGGCGGTGGTGGCTTTGTTTGGCGAGTGTTGGACGTTGATAACTCCGGTACTCCACCTATTTGAAATGCTCAAAACCTGCAGGCGGCGTCTTCAGGGTTGACACCGACATGGTGAGGTTCGACCCTCGAAACAAGAAGACAGTGGTCCCTAAATGGCTTCCTGCAAGAACTTTTTTTGGTTACTCGTGTAGCCATTACATCGTTCCGCAGATAAATGACTCTTTGCCCACAGCCACCTTGAACACTGAAGCCCTCGATGACTATGACATGTTGAAGGTGGAAGGTGGCTGGTGGCTATCCGTAAGCGCCCTTCGGGTTCCCGTTGCCCGCTGCCAGGTCAGGTTTGAGCGATGACTTCAAGATTTTGGTTGTCAGTGTTCAGTTCACCGACCATAAGACAAATGATCGACCAGCCGATGTTTTGGCGGAAGTAGCGTTATCGATGAATGAAGTTTATCGGCGGGTCACAACTGTTCCAGTTAACTTCAACTGGACTATTCCTGAGGGCTAGCACCAGATGGGCAAGAGCATCAAATCTTTTGATTTGGACGTTGCATTGCACAATACTAAAGAGTTCAGCTGTGTTTATAGAACTTACGTTAGGACGGCCCTCGCACCGGCAGATGATCAGTACGACTTTTGGTGGTCTTACTCTGTGAGTCTTTAAGAACCGCGCAGTGCTGCCGACGAAGAGCACGGGTCCATTGTGTTAGTGGTTCCCGAAAACGAATCTCGGTTTTCGAGCTATTGAAACTTAAATATTCGGTTTTGCGTTCTGCTTTTTGGAAGACTAAACAACGTATTCCACCATGTGGAGGGACTCACTTGAATTGCACTGTAAGTTTCTTGAGTTCGAAAGACAGGCTCAATCACAGGCCTCAATAAAGTAATAGTTACGACGAGCGTGAGGTGCGTAAATGAGTTCGGGAAATGAAGTGTCCACGTAACAGATTTCCGCGGCGCCCCAAAACTAGACAGGCAAGGTCTCTCTGGTGGCAATTTTGATAATGTTCTATTAGGAAAAAGATTGAACGAACTGGAGGAGCTTATGAAAATTGCCTTGATAACAGGCGTGACGGGTCAAGATGGCTCGTACCTTGCGGAACTCCTTCTTTCCAAAGGCTACATTGTGCATGGGCTCATCCGAAGAAGCTCCACTTTTAACACTGCAAGAATCGAACACCTTTATAGAGACCCCCATGACAGTTCAAGAAAGCTGGTACTTCACTACGGTGATATGACTGACGGCTCCAGGCTGGCAAGTCTGATTACTGACATCTCGCCCGATGAGATTTACAACCTGGCAGCACAATCGCATGTTCGAGTCTCATTCGATGAGCCGGTTTTTACCGGTGACGTAACAGGGCTTGGAACGATAAAAATTTTGGAGGCAATTAGGCAAACAACAAAGCAAGTGAGATTTTACCAGGCGTCAAGTTCAGAGATGTTTGGTGACGAAACTGCCCCGCAGGGCTTAGATACGCCATTTAGTCCACGCTCGCCATACGCAGCAGCAAAGCTTTACTCCCATTGGGTCACAAAAAACTATCGTGAAGCATATGACATGTTCGCCGTGAGTGGAATCTTATTTAACCATGAGAGCCCAAGGAGAGGAGAGACATTTCTCACCAGAAAGGTTTCTAGAGCAGTAGCAAGAATTAGTGCCGGTCTGGAAAACAATCTATTCCTTGGAAACCTAGAGGCCAAGCGAGACTGGGGTTATGCTCCGGACTACGTCGTGGCTATGTGGCGAATGCTCCAGCAAGACCAGCCGGTGGATCATGTTATTGGAACCGGAGAATCTTCCTCGGTGAACAGTTTCGTAGAGAGCTGTTTTAGCCATGCAGGTCTAGATTATCGAGAGTACGTCAAATTTGATCCTAGGTACCTAAGGCCAACCGAAGTGGAAGATTTGCAAGCAAGTAACGCCAAGTCAGCCAAAACTCTCGAAATGAGCAGCCTTGTTGGGGTTGGAGTTCTTTCTCAGGTCATGGTCGAAGAGGACATCAAAAAACTTCAAGAACCAAATCACGTTGATAAGCCGATAGGTGACCTGTGGCGCCAAGAAACGGAATAGGTTTTGTTGTTCCGACGCTGGGAACACGAGGCGAGACCCTGAGTCGGTCCCTGAAGTCTCTTCGCGGCCAAGTTGAGCTAATCACGCTCGTGGCGCCAAAAAAACTGCAGGAGCGCATTGTGCTCGAGCAAGCTGGCTTGTTTGACTTATTTGTTGTGGATGCCGGTCATGGTCTCGCTGCAGCGATAAATCAAGGACTCAAAGCTCAGCCTGAGAACATTAAATTCTCCTCTTGGCTGGGAGATGATGACTTCCTAGAGCCTGGGTCAATGGAGAAGGTCCTAGGGCGGTTTGAATCTGCTCCTGAGAGTTCAGCTGTTTATGGAAAATGTAATTATGTTAGTTCTAATGGGGATGTTCTCTTCTTGCAGAATGTCGGACGTTTGGCCTGCAGGATTCTGCCACTCGGACCGGACCTGGTTCCCCAACCAGGATCAGTTATTCGCAGGATCTCATTCGAGCAGATTGGGTATCTAGACGAGCAATTCGGACTTGCGTTTGACTATGACATGTTCCTGAAATTACGAAGAGCCGGCAAGATCAGTTTTGTAAATGCGACTCTTGCAAATTTCACATGGCACACGGACTCTCTAAGTGTGAGGCAGCGAAAGCAGTCTGTCGATGAAGCGCGTTTAGCCAGGTCAGTAAACGCAGAAACTCTCTTCGAAAAGTCTTTGTTGCTCCTAAGCCCACTTGCGAGGTTGGCGGCTGTGTCCGCGGGACTGTTCGCATCGCGCTTGGCGAAAAGGCGCCCGAAGAGAAGTAAATCATGAAACTCTTCATAGCCGGACACAGCGGCCTTGTTGGCTCCTCGCTAGTAAATGAGTTCTCTGAAGACCCTTCCTACGAAGTGGTGTCTGCCTCTAGGGCTGGGGTTGACCTCACCAATAAAGAGCAAGTGATGGCGTTCTTTCAAAAGCACCGGCCAGAGGGCGCGATTCTAGCTGCTGCCAAAGTCGGTGGCATAAAAGCGAACTCGGAAAATCCGGTAGCTTTTCTTACAGTCAACCTCGAGATTCAAAATAACTTTTTTTCTGCGGCCATGGCTGCTGACACAAAGAGATTAATCTTTCTTGGATCATCCTGCATCTACCCAAAGTTCGCGGTCAACCCCATAAAGGAAGACTCCCTTCTGACTGGACCCCTAGAGGAAACCAATGAGGCCTATGCAATCGCAAAAATAGCTGGAGTCAAAGCAATTCAGGCCTATGCCCGTCAATTTGGGATGGACTGGACTTCTGTGATGCCCACAAATGTTTACGGGGACAGAGATAACTTTCGGAACGATGACTCACATGTCATGCCGGCACTAATAAGGCGCATCTTGCTCGCAAAAAAAGACAACCAAAAAGAAGTCGTTGTGTGGGGTTCAGGTAATCCGATGCGTGAGTTTGTTCATGCCGATGACTTAGCAAGGGCCCTAAAACTAATCCTGGAAAAGTATCACAATCCCGGTCCGATAAATGTCGGCGGTACTGAGGAGGTTTCGATAAAGACCCTCGCTGAAATGATCGCAGAGGAGGTTGGGTATCGCGGAAAGCTAATCTTCGATTCCACCAAGCCCGACGGCACTAGCAGAAAAGCGCTTGATTCCTCAAAAGTGCTTAGCTTGGGCTGGTCACCAACAATTGGCTTAAAAACTGGCATTGCTGGCGTCGTCAACCATGCAAAACTAGATGTTTTGTCCTAAGCGCCCGCAGGTACCTACTCGATCAGTTTTGATTGCCCTTCCTGGGTTCGGCCTGAATGTCATGCGAAACGAATGACAGTAGTAGCTGAAACCCAAGGATAATCCCTATCGCTGTTGCCACCGCCTGCCCAGCAGTAACACTCTGCCCCTGTGACTGAGCTGCGCCAAAAGATGCCAATCCAAAGTAAACTCCCCAAGAGCATAATCCTATGCCAAGTGGAAGCTCTATTGAACCGATGGACCATTCTCGAACGTAGTAGCTATAGACAATGCGCTTTAGAAAGTTCTTCAGGTAAAGAAAAGGGAAGGTAAATACCACTCTGGAAATCTTCAGGTTGCTCTTTTCCTCTCCGTACTTTGCGGTCATAGGCAACTCGGAAATTCTTGCCCTGATTATGGAGAGCCTAAACAGCAAGTCGCTTTCAAAGAAATAAGAGTTAGATAGCCTTTCGACCTCGAGCCTGTCTAGGGCGCCGCGGGAGATGGCTATGAACCCATTGGTTGGGTCGTTTACCGACCAATAGCCTGATGAGATTTTACTGAATAGCGAGAGAAAGCCATTGCCCACCAACCTCAGCTTTGGCATTTGATGCACCAGTCGAGGCGAGTTGAATCGGTTGCCTTTTGAAAAATCTGCCGAGCCCTCCAGTATTGGAGGTATGAGATGTGGGATTAGCGCAGGATCAATCTGCCCATCCCCGTCTACTTTTACAAAAATGGTGAAATCTCGCGCGAGCCCCCAAAGGTAGCCGGCCTTCATGGCTCCGCCAACACCCAAGTTCTCGTTGTTGAAGATCACGGCGACATTGCGGTTTTCCTCGAATTCACTTACAACCAAACTGCCTGACTTATCCGGGCAAGCGTCGTCCACTACTAGGACGTGGTCTGCAAAGACTAAGGATTCTCTAACGACGTCTAAAACCTGGCCGGAAACACGGAAGGCCGGAATCACAACTAGAGTGCGAAACAGTCTTGGAGTCCTTGCCACTTCGTTTCCCCTTTACCGTCGCAAGGAGAAGGAATCTCCAGGGCTTACAGTTGACCTTAAAGCTACACCGAAAAGCCAATGCGGCGCCAGAGAGACCCGCTGTCATTGGGGGTGGTGGGATTTAGCCTTAGGCGAGCTATGGCAACTCCATGTGCTTAAGCGGGAACTAAACTCTTGCGTGAAGGGAATATGGATGCAGACATTAGGGTTTTTTAGCGTTAAGAAAGTTCTAGGGCGCGCCGACATGAGAAAGCTATTGCTTCTGTCTGTGTTTAGAGTCCTTGCAAACTTATTAGACATATTGGGACTCGCTGGTATTGCCCTCTTAGCAAGTGTGTTTACGAGCTTCGCAGGTCAGTCGGGCTCAGGCACAATGTTTTCGATTCTTGGTCTTGGGGCTTGGGTAGTCTCCGAAACTACCGCCCTCATAATCACCTCTGCTGTAGCACTGGTGTTTCTCTCGAAATCCGCATTTGCCATCTGGCTCAACTATTTGACCGCTATGAAAATAGCAAAAATAGAAGCGACGACGGCCAGCTCGCTGGCAAACTATTTTTTTAGACGTGAGGCGCGAAGTGATAGTGGTTCACTTTCAAAATTTCAAAATCAAGTAATTCAGTCCAGTTCTGGTTTTGGGTCTTTCCTGAATGGCAGGTATTTATTCATAGCCGAAGCGTCCCTCATGATTGCGTTGATAGTCGTTTTCCTGATTGTTAACCCTTTTGCTGCACTAGGCCTCCTCACGTTTCTTGGGGCCGTGTCTTGGTCCATCAACCGTCTCACTGCACGAAGAATTAAAAGCGCCTCGAGGGCTCAACAGGATGGCTACCTGGTTTCTTTAGAGACAACCAAGGACCTCTTCGCCATCAAGAAAGAGGCACAACTCGCGGGTGTTTCAAACGTGTGGTTGTCCAAATTTGTTCATGCGCGAACAAGAGCAGCAATTGGCTCTGGTAACGTCTTTGTTATCAATGGTCTTCCTCGCTACCTCGTTGAAACCTCGCTGATTCTGGGAATCTTTGCTTTCCTGGGGGGCGTTGTCGTTTTCAGCGATATTCCGTCACAGGCGGTATCAATCGGGGTGTTCATGGCCGGAGGGTTGAGGTTGGTTGCATCTCTACTACCACTGCAGGCTGCATGGAATAAGATGATTGGCGGTGCGAGTGTTGGGCAAGGGGCCTTCGAGGTGCTACTCAGGCTGAAAGAGTCGAACTCACTCAGTGACGAAACGGCTCAGCCCGGTACTAGCGGGCCTATTCAGTTGCGACTAAATGACGTCCACTTCTCCTATGAAGGCGGTACCCCAGTTCTCAGCGGCATTTCTTTTACCGCGGAGGCCAGAATGCACACTGCACTGGTTGGCCCCTCGGGCGCCGGCAAATCCACTGTATTCGACCTTGCCCTAGGTTTTCTCCAAGCAACGTCTGGAAACATCTCTCTTAATAAGACCAATCCAGATGAGTTCATACGGCATAGCCCCGGATCAGTAGGGCTCGTACCCCAAAGCCCGAAGGTAATTTCTGGAACCCTTGCAGAAAACGTTTCCCTTCTGCCTCAGCAGAAAACAGATGTCGAGTGGGCGTCAAGTTGCCTTGAAAAAGTCGGGCTTGCTTGGATGCTGAAGCTTGATGGAACAGGGGTGGACGAGCAATTACATCCTGATGCCGGGCAGCTCTCCGGAGGTGAAATACAAAGACTTGGACTTGCTAGGGCTCTGTACCGACGACCAAAAATTCTTTTTTTAGATGAGGCCACCAGTGCCTTGGACGCAGAGACTGAGTCCAAGGTGTCGAAGATGCTGGAATCACTCAAAGACGAGGTGACCCTCGTAACCATTGCGCACCGAATTTCGACAGTGATGAAAGCTGACAAGATCGTCTACCTGCAAGACGGCAGAGTGCAGGGTCAAGGTACTTTTTCCGAGCTAAAGGAGTCTGTTCCTGGTTTTATGGAGGCCGTTCGCCTGATGGGCATGGGCGAAGAGACCAAATAGCGGTTATTGCCTGCTTGGCAATTCGGCAGCAGGCTGGAAGATCACAATTGAGTGCCCGGACTCATAAGGGTGTTTGAACGTTCCAGCGTT
>Ga0307935_1000826_pt1 | contig 12309 bp, 8 predicted proteins | sample OrgLakmetageno92_FD_201827 | JGI IMG/M metagenome (GOLD analysis project Ga0307935, IMG submission 201827) | Saline water microbial communities from Organic Lake, Antarctica - #92 | ecosystem: Environmental > Aquatic > Non-marine Saline and Alkaline > Saline | place: Antarctica: Organic Lake...
AAGAGAAATCTAATGAATCATCATCAAAATAATTCTAATTCAAAATATCAATGAGATTATCAAAATAATTTAATAATAATATATTTATATTATTATTAGATTGTAATTATAAAATTATCTTTTATTATTATTATTTTTTTTAATTTGTTGATAATTTTCAACATTACTATCTTTACATACAGTATTATTTAGTAATTTACATATATGACTTCTTAGAACATATGCACTACTAAAACAACAAATAAGTAAAACAACAAAGATGAAAGTTGTAATCATAATTGGTTTCCATGATAGACCTAAATTGATACCATCACCAGATAAACCAGCTGAGCCATATTTACCTGTATATAAACTATATTTATCTGCCATATTATTTAATATTATATATATATATATGTATATATAAAATATTAAATTGATAATATTTTTTTTAATATTAAAAATACTATCAATAAAATTATTATATATTATTTATAAAATAACTATATATTAAACTGTAAATTATTTAGAAAGCCTTGGTATTTCTTTTAAATATCCTAAATTAGGAGTTTCAAGAATAATTGGTATATTTCTTTTTTTAAAAAAATTAAAAAATAATTTTAAATTAGAAAAACCTATATAACCTTTACCAATATTCTCATGTCTATCTCTTCTCATACCACAATCAACTTTACTATCATTAAGATGAACAAGTGCAATATATTTCAATCCAATAAGTTCTTCAAATGTATCTAAAAAAAGTTTAATATTATTTTTATTTTTAAAACAATAACCAGCAGAAAATACATGACAAGTATCAAAACAAATTTTTATTCTTTTTTTTAATGTTTTGATATTTTTAATTTTTTTAAAAAAATAAGCCAAATCTTCAATTTTGTAACACATTTCAGTTCCTTGTCCTGCAGTTGTTTCTAAAAATATTTTAACATCTTGGTAATCTTGTGACATTTTATTTATATATACTAAAGATGTATACATATTATTATATGCTTCTTCTAGGGATAGTTCTAATTGTTTTCCAAAATGAATAACAATACCAATAGCTCCTAAAATATGTGCATATTTAATTTCTAATAATAATGAATGAATCCATGGACTAGATTTATCCCAATCACGTGCAATATTATGAGTATATGAAGTGTGAATAACTAATTTCATATTATTTTTAATTAAAAATTGTTTAAATTTAATTAATTCTTTGGAATGAATAGGATATATTTTTTCAAAGCTTGATTTATCTAAATAAATTTGAAGAAAATTACCGCCAGCTTTTTTAACTGTTTTTGCTGCATTTATTAATCCATTAGATATACTTATATGAGATCCAAAATAATGTGACATATAATAAAAGTTGATAAAAAAAATATAAAGCAAAATACAATTAAATTATTTAAGAGAATATAATTAAAATTAAAATAATGTTTTTTATAGATAAATATGGACCAAATAATAAAGATGAAATGTTTTATAATCAAGATGTGTATGATAAATTAAATATAATGAGTAAGGATGAATCGATACCTCATATAATTTTTTATGGTCCAAATGGAAGTGGTAAAAAAACAATAATTAAAATGTTTTTAGAAATGTTATATGACAAGTCAGTTCATAATTTAGTTGAATATGAATATATGGTTAATGGTAGTGGCAATTCTACAGTTCAAGTTGTTGTTAAACAAAGCAATTATCACATTATTATTGAACCAAATAATAATAATTTTGATAGATATTTAATTCAAGATGTTGTTAAAGCATATGCTAGAAGAGTTCCATTAAATGTTTTTGCAACAAAAAAAGTTTTTAAAACTGTTCTTATAAATAATGTAGATAATTTATCTTATTATGCACAAACTTCTTTAAGAAGAACTCTTGAAAAATATTCTAAAACATGTAGATTCATTATGTGGTCTAATTCATTATCTAGAGTTATTGACCCTCTCAGGAGTAGATGTTATTGTTTTTTAATTAAATCTCCTACTAGGAGTGAATTATTAAATCGCTTACTTGATGTTGATTATAAAGAAAATACTAATTTAAAAATTCATGATTTTGCTAAAATTATTGATAATTCTGGTCTTAATGTCAAAAAAGCTCTTTGGATGGTTGAATTATTTAAATTCAGTCAAACATTTGAAACTACATATGATGATATTATTGAACTTATTGTTAAAAAAATTATTGAATCTAAAATAACATCTTTAATTACTATCCGAGAATTATTATATAAAATTATGATCACTAATATTAATGGTTCTAATATTATTAAAGATATATTAGATGCTTTATTGATTTCTAATATTAATGATAATACAAAATGTAATATTGTTGAAATTGCAGCAAAATATGAACATAATTTAGTTAGAGGGCGCAGAGAAATAATACATTTGGATGGTTTTATAACATCAACAATGTATCAAATTATTACAACAAATAATAATAAAATTAATAATATTAATCAAATTAATTATAAACAAATTAATAACAAATAGATTAATAATCAAAATAATTAATTTTATAATATACATAATATTGTAAAATTAAATAGTTTAATAATTATTTAATAATACGTATGTTATCTACTTAATATTATATTACATTAGAATAATAATGTCTGATTTATTTTTCAGTGATATTTATATAACACTTTATAATAATAAACAACATGATATTGAAAATTTAAATGAAGAATTATTAGATAAAAATATAAATAATAAAACATTGAACAATGATGATCAAGATTTATTATATTTTGATTTAAAAAAATTTATTATAAAAACTATGAAATCATATAATTATGATATTAATAAAATAATGAAACAATTTTGCATTGATTGTCCAAGATCAAATATCATAATAAATAATATTAAAATTACCAATAATAATATTGTTTCACATATTAATGAAATTAATGATAAACTTATTTATTTTTATGATGAAAATAATAATTTCAATCATATTACAAATAAAAATTTAATTTATATGTTATGTTGTCAATCATCTTATGCATATTCATATTATTATATAAATAATTATTATGGAGATATAAATAATAATATAATTGTATTTTGTTTAGAAAAAAATAGAAAAATAGAAATGAAAATAACGAATAATAAAATATATTTTTCATTAGTATGTATATTTGAAATAAAAAATATATTAAAAGATATTAAAATTCATAAAATAGAAACTTTATTAGATTTTGAATTAGACTACAATAATTTTGAAATATCAAATATTGAATCAAATGGAATATTTATATGGAATGTTATATAAATTTTAATATTTTATTTATTTGATAATAAAGTAAATAATATATCCAAACATAAAAATATCATATATATAACAATGCTTATTATTATAGTAATTATTGGAAATGAAAATAATGATTGATCGCGTCTACAGCCAAAAGATTTAAATTTTTTATTTTTGTGACAATACATGAATGATGGTTTAATTATTAAAATAATGAATATACACATTAAATAAAAAATTAATGTATTAAACATTGGACTATTTGGATTTATTATATTCATTTTATGTATACTTAATTATATATTTAATTCATATTTTTATATTTATAATATATCATCATTTTTAGTTATAAATATTTTTTGAATTCATATCATCAAATATTGTTTGTGTTGCTTTTATATTTTCATATTCATATGGTTTAGCTAGACCTCTATGAAAATCTTGTCCTTCTTCATCTAATAAAACATTTCTATGTTCCATTTCTTGAGCTTTTTCTTTATATTTTTCCATTAAAATATTTTGGATATATTTAGGATCTGTCATGTTGTTCTTTTCTAATTTATCGTAATCAAACCATTTTTCATTATCACCATCATATTGTTTTGTTTTATCATCTCCTTCATTACTTAAATAGCCTATAACAAATATATCTTCAATAATCATTGGTAATTTTACTGTTTTATTTTCCAAAAAATTATTTTCATCATGTAGAGGTCTTTTATCTTGTATAAAACTAGATTTAATAATCATTTGGTCATCAACATTGAGTTTTTGAATAACAATTTTAATATTATATTTAATTTCATCTTCAGTTTCATATTTTTCAATATTTTGTATATCAATTAATTTAACAAGTGCTTTACTTGCGGGTTCTTCATATAGAGATGTTGGTAAACCTAATTCATTTTGTAAATCTTCCCATCCAGAATTAATATTAGGATCGGGAATAGCTTCATCCCATCCAGAATTAGCATTACGATTATTTGGAACACTTGTAACAAGATTATTATTAATTGTTTGGACAAAATCAATAACCATTAATTTGACTTCATGAATCATTGGTTCGGAATATTTTAAAGGTTGATTTGGTATATTAAATATTTGTTTCTTGTCGGGAATAATATTATTAAATGCAGTAATAACATCACGATAATCATTGTGGAATTGATTATCAATATAATTTTTATTTAATTCTTCCTTTGGTAAAATAATATCACTGTTATTGTCCCAACTTTTATTATCGAAGGTTTCATCTAAATAAGATATATTTTTATTATGTTTAATATTTTTATTTTTACTAAGAAGTTCCGCATAGCGGTCTACGACTTGCTCGTAACTCGCCGAGAGCGTAAACTCTCCTGAGTCGTTAAACAATACTTTTTTTTTATTTTTCTTAGATTTTTTTTTATTGTCTATTATTTTGTTAGTCTTATTATTATTATTATTATTATTAATTTTAAATTTAGACAAAGAATAAATGACAAAAATTGCAATTCCAAGTAAAATTAAACTATAAATACTAATATCCATTATTTTATATTATAAATTAATATTATAAATTAATAATATTAATTTAACATAATAAATAATAAGATAATTTAATCATTTATAGTGAAATATATTAAAAATATTTGAGAATTATTAAAAGTATTATATCATATAATCATAAGATATAATTATATAATTTTTATAAAGGATTAGATAGATATATATTTTTTACAAGTCATTAGAAAAATTAGTATTCATATTAACACTAGGAGCATAATCAATTTCATAATCTAAACCATTATTTGAATCTGTATAATCTATTTGATAATCAATTTCAGTATCAACATCAATAGCATTAAATTCTTCTTCTGCTTCTTCAATTTCATCTTTCTTTTTAAGGAATTCATCATAATCAATAACATCAGGAGTGTCATCATCAATATTATCAATTTGTTCATCAACACCGTGACCTTTTTCTTCAACATCATGAATATATGTTTTGCTATTAATTAAACGTAAAAATCTTTTAATGTTAAAATTAATATTACGTTCATCATGATTAAATTGATTATGTGCATTAATGATAATATCAATAATTAAATAAACAATATTTGATTGTATAAATTTATTATTGTTTATGTCAAGTAAGTTGATAAATTGTTTTATAATATAATAAAGAATAAGATTTCCATGATAATTATAATCACTAATATCATCAGCATGATAATAATCAGATTTAATATCAAAATTAATAGTTTTATTGTTTAAATTTTGGAATTGTAAATTATATTTAATAGCATGCCAATATCTGAAAACTTTTTTCTTAGTTTTAGGATCACGTAAGTTAATTTTCTGAAGTTTTTTTTTGAATTTATCAATAGTAGATTCAATAACAGAATCAAGGATATAATTATCTTTATTATAATCATCTTTATCAAATTTAATACGATACAAATATTTTTGAACATTAATCATAAATTTATTCAAATTAACCATTCTATTTCTACAAATATTAGAAACAATATTTTTTACAATTAAATGTTCATCATTTTTGAAATGATCTATTAAATCATTAATCATATCTTTAACATAAATTTGTTTAGAATTATAACCCATATATTTGAGTTGATTCATAATGGAATAATTTAATTTCAAATGAATATTTTTATTTTTAGAATATTGAAATTCTTTATTCATTTCTTTAAAACCAATTAATAAAAGAGTTATTTCATCATAAAAAATATCAATTTTGCCTAGTTTATAGTTAGTATAATATATAACATCTTTTTTAAAGAAAGGATGATTTTTTTTATGTAAAATTTTATTATCTTTATCAGTCAAGATAATAGGTTCAGGTAATTTATAACCATTATGATCATGGTCAATAATATATGTGTCATGAAGTAAATAAAGATTTTTGTTATCAATATTAATATTTTTACCAATAATAGATTCTAATTTATTAATAAATAGTTCAATAAATTTAAAATAATCTTCCTTATGTGTTTTAGTATTAGCATAATCATTTTTAATAGAATTAATAAATTCAACATGTTTCATTTCTCTTTTGGCTTGTTTAGTTTTATTAACATCAATATGATGAGATTTACGATTATTAACATTTTGTGTTTGTGAAATAATATTTTTTTCAAGTTTATCTAAATCAGAATGTGATAAAGATTTGGTAGTATCATAATTACATTTAATACATATATTTTTTTGAGAATTTTTATCATAGACAAATGTATGATATTTTCCAGATAAACAATATGTTTTTGCTTTTTCATTTAATTTAATATAACGGTAATTACTTCTTGCTTTAATAGTATTTTGAGTATTCAAATCATTATTATTAATAGCAATATTACATCTAGAACATTTGAAGGTTTTATCATGAGGTTTCCAATTATGGAATTGTCCAGAAAGACAATTAGTAATATTATTAATATTATCATAACTAATAGGCTTAGAAATTTTTTTATTAAGATACAAAGTCATATTCAAACATTTTTTAAAATTTGAAGGACCTTGATAAATACCATGAGAATAAACATCAGACAAAGGAAGAGCTTTGATTTTTAATTTAGAGAATTTTTTCTTACCATCTTCAGTAACAATTTTTTTCATATTAATATTTTTAATTTTAGAAAGGATATTTTCATCTTGAAAGGTTGAGTTGAGTTTTTTGAAAAATTTGACAGAAATAATTTCATATAGATAATGTTTTTTATTTTTACTGTAAAATTCGATAATAGAATTAATCAAATCTACCATTGTATTAATTATTATTTTTTGGACAATAGGATTAAATTTTTTACTTTTTACAACATCACTACCAGTATTCCATATATTATATTTAGTTAATAAACAAGAGACATAATACAATATATAACATAGAGTTTTATAATTTTGTATATCAACAATATCGCCTTTATTATTTTTATTAATTTTAAGATCATTAAAGAGAGGTAAACCAATTTGTTCAAAGAAATAATAATTACAAATTTTGTCTCCCCCCATAAATAATAATTGTGAATCATTCAATTCCAAGATCATTAAAAATAGGATATAAATAAGGATATTATTTTGTTTAATTAATTTATATTGATCTTTATCTTTACTAGAATAGACAAATATACTGTTTTCTAAATTAAAAACGAAAAGATTAGTGAAATCTTTTTTGATACCATATAAATTAGATATATGTTCTTTTCTAGATTGATAAATATTTTGTAAATTTTTATTATGAATAGAAAGAATGTCAATACAATCTTTTATGACACCTCTTTTTCTCCATTTAGTTGCAGTTACTGAACCAAGGAAATAAGTCATATTAGTAACACTAGCAACTCGTTCAATAATTTTTTCTAAATATCGAATAGTAGGTTTATATTGTTCATATTCAGGAATATCTTCTAAAGGAATTTCCATTGGAGTGCTAAATGTTATATATTGATTATTATCATCATAAGCACCATCAAGGACATATTTTTTAAGATTTATTTGAGTTCCACAACTTTTACAGACATAATCAGTTTGTTCATTTTCAACAACATATTGATTAATAAAATTAAATAATAAAGTGTTAAATTCATTTGGACTCTTTCGTTGTAACATACTCATTTGTTCCCATGATATTAAATGTTGACATATTGCATTATATTTTATAATTTCAGAATATTGTTCTTCTTCTTGTTTTTTCTCAGTGATTTGTTTAATACTAATAATAGGAAGTTTAGAATGCAATTTAGTAGGAGCTTGAGGTAATTTAATAACATTGCCATATAGTCCTGGAAATAAATCTTCTTTTTTGTCGTAAACATTATATGTGCGAATATATCTTTCCAAATAAGCATATTTTATCAATTCATCATATAATTTAGAATTAATAGGAAATTTAAATACCTTATTTTGATAGTAATCAATAATTTTCTTAAAATTATAAAAACTTATTTCTTTCTTATTCGTTATTATATTTCTTATTTGTTTGTATAACATAATGAATATATTATCATAAAGTTGTGATGACAATAATTTTAATTTTTGTTCATTATTAATTTTTGATATTTGTTTATAATTATCAAGTTGTGTTGAATCTTTTTTTAGATCAAATAACCAATAAACTGTTTCTTTCAAAGGTTTTTTTTTGAATAATTTTTTTTTTAATAATCGAATAGTTGCATCGAAACCATTATCATATTTTTTAATTCCATGATTACTGTCTTTAAAACCAACATGTTTGATATCAAAAGAATTTTTATTCAATACACAGTGAATGTTATTTATTTCAGTTGGAATAACATATCCAACTATATTTATATTTTGATTTTCACTACCTGTTCTTAATTGCAATGGCATATTAACATTATCTTGAAATGAAACATTACGTATAATATCAATAGTTTTATTAGTGGACAATGAAAAACCATTGTTATTGAAATTTTTAAAATTAACATATGGATATTTTCTATAATTAATCAAATCATTATAATACTCATTATTTTCTACACTATGTTTTCCTTGATTGTTAAATTTGTTAATAATTTTTAATTCTTCATTATTATTAATTAGAATAGCTTTTCTATTAGATAATGGTAAATAAAACATTCTTTCAATTTTCTTTTTGTCATTTTCTTTTAAATTTGTCGAATAATATTCAGCAACTGTATCAATTTTATTAATGATATATTTAATACGAGTATCATCTCTCTTTTTATTAGAACTGTCAAAACCTGTAGTTTCATATTTTTCAGAATCTTTATGATATAATAAAAAATCTTCTGATATTGGAATCAATAAATTATTATTTATTAATTCTAAAATTTTGTCATCATAAGTTAATTGTTTGAATTTATCAATATCTTCATGTTTCATAATAAAATCAAAAATCTCATTAGCAACACCATTTTCGACATCCTGAGCAGAAAGAACATTTTCAACAGCACTGAAATCAATATAATCTTTTAATGGAACAATAATGTCAATAAAAATATATTTACCTTGTTCGTTTTCAGCAGTTTCTAAAATTTCAATGACATCTTTTTTGTCATTGTTAAAATAAAAATTATTTAATATTATTGTTTTTATAATATTATGACATTGTTTTTTTTTATCCCCATCTAGATTTTCTAATTTAAACATTGTATTAGTTAATTCAGTTCCAATATTATCTAAAAATTCAACACTTTCTTTAAAAGATTCTTTTTTTTTTAATAAATTGAATTTAGAATGTTCGCTTTCTAATAGTAATATTGTTTTTTGAATTATATCACTATATTTAATAATATTCGCGTTACTTTCGCTATTAAAAAAGTTATTAATTTTAAAGTCAAAACTTGGTTGATTTTTACTAAATTCTATAATATTATTTATAAAAGTTTCTGGTTTGCCTTTATAGAAAAATCCAATTGTTAAAAATATGTAATAACCCAAATATTTTTTTATTAAATTATATATTGTTTCGATATTATCATTATCATTAACAATACTTTCGATTGCAGGAGTATCTATATTTTTTTCATATGATGAAAATATTGTATTTATTTCTTTTTGATATTTCACAAAATTTGTTTCATTAAAAAATTTATCAAAACCTTTATCCAATATTACTTTATTAAAAAAATCATCAATTATTTTATCAACTAGATCATCAATTTTATTAATATGTATCATAAATTAATGTTATATTATATAATAAGAAATTTGTTTTTCATTCAAAACAAAGTTTTTTATTTATTTTTTTTTCATTTTCCATTCTATTTATACTTTAATCACTTAAAGATTTATATTATAAAATAATGAATATTAACTGAATATTATGTCTATTGAATTATTACCTATTAATATTTTAATCAATAATTTATCTAATACCAAAGGATCTCGTATTAATTTTGATGAATTAAAAAATGAATTATTGAAAAAAGATCAAGATTTAAGACCTTTATATAATGTAAATTTAAAAGAAAATGAAGATTTAGCTCTTATTTATTATAATAATAATTCTGATTTTGAAAATAATAATAAATCTCAATTGGCTTTAGATATTGAAAATACATGTAAAAGTTATATAATTGATAAAACTACTTTGAAACCATTGGCTAGTCAATATAATAAAATTATATATAATAATGATGCTATTGATTTATTATCTAATTCGGATTTTAAACAAGTCTGTATACAAAAATGTTATGAAGGAACTATGCTTCTTGTATATTTTAATAATGATAAATGGTATGTATCAACACGAAGATGTCTTGATTCAAATGAATCATCTTGGGTTAAGAATAAATCTTATAGATTGATGTTTAATGAAATTATGGAAAAAAAATTTAATTTCGATCATTTAAATAAAAATTATTGTTATCATTTTGTTCTTGTTCATAATAAAAATAGAAATATTGTTGATTATTCAAATTTAGGACAGAATTATCAAGAATTATTTCATGTTTTGACAACTGAAAAATACACATTAAATGAAGTTGATTGTTCAATTAATGAACATGTTAAACAAGTTAATCCTCTTGAATTCAATAATCTTGATGATTTATTAAATTTATTACATTCTGAAAGTATAAATGATGAACAAAAACATAAAATAACTTCAGAAGGTTATGTTATTAGATTATATGATGGTCCAGTTAAAAAAAGTAATTTTAAAATTTTAAAACTACAAACAAATATTTATCAAACCATTGCTAATATTAAACCTAACAATAATAATATACATCAAAGTTATTTAGAATTGTATCAAAATAATAATCTTGTATATTTTCTTCCTTATTTCACTAAATTTAATAATGATATAATTCAACGTATTAACAATGCAATGAAAAATATCGCAAAGGAAATTCTAAATTTATATCATTTAACAAGACACAAAAAAAATCCAACTCTATATTCATGTCTTAAAGATCAATATAAAAAAACTCTTTATAATCTTCATGGTATTTACATTAATAATAAAAAAAAACAAATTGAAAACGTTGATTATGATTCTAAATTTAATATTTCTAGAACTATTAATGTTCATGACGTTTATAATTATTTGAAAAATATACCACCTAATGATCTAAGACAACTATTTTTTGAAAGAATGTTCTTACTTGATCTTCCTCAAAATACTTATTTGAATAAAAATTGTATTTATACAACTACACAAACAACTTTAATGTTTGGTAATATAAAAGATTATACTTCAAAAAAGGAAAAAGAGTAAGTATACATCTTATAAAAAAATCTAATTAATAATTTATTTCTTTGTTTTTAATGTAAAAATAAAAAAATATTCTAAATAATAATATATTTTAATCTAATTATTTTATTTATTCTTTATAATCAATAAATTTTCCTCCTAATGTTTTCAATTTAACTTTTATTTCATTAAATAATTTTATTACATAATCTATTGATTCATATAATGATTTTAATGGATCATTATCAAATGTTTCAAATAATATATGTATTTCGTTGATTAGATGGTCTGGTTTTGATAATCCGGCTGCTGATACATTTTTATGTGATTGTAAAGCATAATTTATCATATTACCAAAAGTATGATCTCGATTTTCTAATTTTATTTTTAATTTATTCTCTTTTATTTTAGTTTGACCTGTATATTTACTTTTAATTAAATCTTTAATATGATTCATTTCATCAATCATAATAATACATGCCTTATATAAAATTTCATATTCATCCATTTGTCCTTGTGAGTGTAATGATAATTTAATTTTATTTTCAGATATTTCTTCATAATATGCATTAGCAACTGCAGACCAAATATTATTTACTGCACCTATACCTAAAGAAGCTTTTGCATGGTATACAAATACTTCTTTAGGATTTAATCTAACAATCAAATGTGGATATTTTTCATCAAACACTTTTTTTTTATCACCATTAATAAAAAATTCAACATCATTTGTAGTTGCATCTATTATATTTGATGTATCATTTCTCATATTTAAATTCATTTCAATAACTTGATTATCTTTTGGATGTTTCAATCTGTCAATATTATTATGTTTTATGTCTAACCAATATTTATCATCTAAATATGCAATTGGTATT
>Ga0307935_1000827_pt1 | contig 12304 bp, 5 predicted proteins | sample OrgLakmetageno92_FD_201827 | JGI IMG/M metagenome (GOLD analysis project Ga0307935, IMG submission 201827) | Saline water microbial communities from Organic Lake, Antarctica - #92 | ecosystem: Environmental > Aquatic > Non-marine Saline and Alkaline > Saline | place: Antarctica: Organic Lake...
GGCCATCCAGTTTTCCCAGAATGTCTCGCAGGTGTTTCTCGGCATTAATATGAAGTGCGCGTCCTGCCATGACAGTTTCGTGGACAGGTGGACCTTGAAGGAAGCCTACGGTCTTGCTGCGATTTATTCAGATAAGCCGCTTGAGCTGACTCGTTGTGACAAGCCGACGGGGGAAATGGCTGAAGCGTCCTGGCTTTATCCGGAGCTTGGTCAGGTGGATCCCTCGAAGCCACGTGACCAGCGCCTCAAGGAGCTTGCGGACCTCATTACCCACCCGGAAAACGGCCGCACGCAGCGAACCATGGTAAATCGGCTCTGGAATCAAATGATGGGCAGGGGAATCGTTCATCCGGTCGATGCGATGAACTCGGAGCCATGGAGCGAGAACCTTCTGGATTTTCTGGCGAATCATCTCGTGGATTCCGGTTACGATCTGAAACAGGTGATCCGTTTGATCGTGACTTCGAAAATCTATCAGGCGCGTTCCGAGGTTCGTGAAGATGAGAGCCAGCCGTATGTGTTCCACGGCCCGGTCCGTAAACGGATGACTGCGGAGCAGTTTCTCGACGCGATCCGGACGGTGACAGATGTTTGGCCAGAGCCGGACAAGGACGCCTTCAAAAACGCCAAAGGAGGAGGCGGGCAGCTCAAAGTGGTGATGAACACACACGGTTGGGAAAAATGGGATGACAGACCAGTCCGGACGGTTTTCGGCAAACGGAATGCGTTGCAGGCGGCATTGGGCCGGCCGAACCGCGAACAAATTGTCTCTTCCCGACCCGATTCATTAACAACGCTTGCTGCGATCAACCTCGCCAATGGTCCCGAACTTTCAGAGCTGATTCAGGCTGGCGCAGAAAAAATTGGCGATCCGGCCGATCCGGATGATCTTATAAGGCGCGTGTTCCTGTCGTCACTGACACGAAATCCGTCCTCGGAAGAGATGCAAATCGCACGCGAGATCCTCGGTAAAAACCCCGGAACCTCGGAACTCGAAGACTTCCTCTGGTCTATCTTCATGCTTCCCGAGTTCCTCTACATCAACTGATCTTATGGAAACCGAATCCTGGTACAACGAAGCGCTTCCACAGCAAACTCGGCGAAAATTCCTCGCGGCACTGGGCAGTAGTGCGGCCGCGACATTCCTCGGTGGCGCTCCGCAAGCGATGGGAGCAACCAAAGGAATCAAACATCCGGAAGCGACTGCGGATTCCTGCATTCTCCTATGGATGGCAGGTGGCATGGCTTCTCCGGAGACTTTCGATCCGAAAAGCTATCTTCCTTACGAGGTTGGAACACCGGTTGAGAAAATCATCAGCACTTTCCCGGCCATCGATACAGCGGTCGACAATATCAAGATCTGCAAAGGCCTCGAGAATATCGCCGGCGTGATGGATAGAGCCACCCTGATTCGTTCCCACGTGCAACAGGATCTGGGCAGCATTTTGCATTCGCGCCATCAGTATCACTGGCACACCGGTTACGTTCCGCCGCAGACCGTGGCTGCACCGCACATCGGCGCATGGATGGCGAAAGTTCTCGGAGGCCGGAATGATGTCATGCCGCCTTTCATCAATATTGGGCAGCGGCTCGAAGGGATTGGCGAAAGCGAAGAGCTCAAAGCGTTCACCACCGGAGGTTTTTTCGGCAGTGAGTTCGGACCGATGAATCTGCCCTATCCCGAACATGCGACCCGCGCAGTCCAGCCGCCAGGAGGAATGTCGCCGGACCGCTTTGCAAAGCGCTACAAGGCTCTTGAGAACCTGCTGAAAAACTCCCCACGTTCGCATGAGTTGAGCGATTACCATCAGGAGTCCATGTTGCGTTCCCTGGATAACGCGCATCGTTTGCTTGGTTCAAAAGAGCGCGAGGCCTTCGACCTGACCAAAGAAAAGAAAGAGGTTTTGGACGAGTATGATACCGGCCGCTTCGGTCAAGGTTGCTTGCTGGCGAGACGGTTGGTTGAGAATGGTGCCCGCTTCGTCGAGGTGACGACCGAGTATGTGCCTTTCCTAAATTGGGATACCCACGAGAACGGTCACACGACCGCTGATCGCATGCACAAGGAAGTCGACAGACCCATCGCCCGATTGATCAAGGATCTTGAAGAACGCGGAATGCTCGACCGGACCTTGGTCATCATCGCCAGTGAGTTCAGTAGAGACATGATGATCGAAGGGGTTCCGGGATCGACGGCGAAGGATCAATCGCGTGCGAGAACCGATGTCATTAAGGAAATGAAGCACTATGGTTTGCATCGCCACTTCACGGGTGGTTCTTCCGTGGTGATGTTCGGTGGTGGGATGAAGAAGGGCCTGCTTTACGGAGCGACCGCAGATGAGCGCCCTTGTCTCGCTTACGACAAACCCGTCACCATCGAGGATCTGCATGCGACGATTTTCACCGCCATGGGAATCAGTCCGAAAACAGAGTTCGGTATTGAAGAACGTCCGTTTTACGCAACCCGTGATGGTGGAGGGAAAGCGGTGAGCGATTTGTTTGCCTAAAAAGCCCTGAAAAATCAGTCCGCACCCACGCATGCATCCGTCAGAAATGGCTTCCGCATACCTGCTCTAAATTTAAAAGGAATCCCGGTCATTAATCGTCTTGAAGACAGTTAATTCTCCTCTGTGACAAAATAGTTTCACGCAGGTATATCATTTAATCTTGCGTTGTTAGCAGCGGCCAGATAGTCAGCAGCGTGCGTTTTCTCTCTCCCTTTCTCTCTCCCGCTCAGCCGCTCAGCCGCTCAGCCGCTCAAAAGGCTCGTTAGAACCGGCTGGCGGCAGTCAAGTCACAACGGCGATAGAGCATCGCAACTCGGAGGGCTTCCAATCATGAAGTCCTCCCGCATCAAAAACGGTTTTTCCGGCAAAGGGGGCGTTCTCCTTGCGATCATGGGCGTTGGGAATCTTGTCGCTCTGGCACATGCGGAGGAGCTTGATTCCGAGCCACCACAGCTTCCGCCGGGAGAAAATGTGCAAACGGATGTTATCCGGGAGCGCATCAAAACTCTGCACGCGCAGCAGGCAGAGTATCTCAAAAAAGTTGCCTCTGGAGAAATCAAGCCGAACACGGACCTCACGGAGAAGTGGCCGAAGATCCAAGCCGACGTCTTTTCGATGCATGAGACGATGAATGCGCTCAACAGCCTGAGCGCGCACGATCCGGAGCGCCCAGCCGTGGAAGCAAAACTGCTCAGCATGCTCCAGCAAATCGGCCTCTACCTCGCGCCATCCGATCATCCGCCTTTCCAGCCGCGCCAACTCAGTGGCCAGCAGCTCGCCGAGATGAAGCGTATTGAAAATGCCATTGAAAACATGACCTTCGGCGATCGTAAAGACGCCAAGCCAGTCCAGCTCATCAGCTCCGGCCTGACGTTTACGCTCATCCATCTGCCCGTGCCATTGGTTTTGAAAAGCCAGCCAGAGGATAAAATCTATCTCGTCTCAACCACCGGCGGTGCCTTTTCCAACGGCCTATCCATGATCGAACTTCAAGCAGATGAAAACGGTCTCGCCAGCACCACTTGGGTGAGCATCGGCGAATCTGTCGGAAAATGTGACATCTCCATCTATTCGCAAGCCGCCATCGAACGCCAAGAAATCCAGATCGAAGTCGTCAGCCCAAATCTCGCGATTTTTGAAAATTTACCCGCCCCAGATAAAGCGCTCGGCGTCGCACCGCGACTCATTTCGAAATCCAAGACCATTCCTCGTCCTTAATAGATTTTCACTATCCATTTTCCCCAAGCTCCACCCTCCCCGCCATGAAAACTCATATGATCCACTCCAGCCTCGAAAAACTCGCCAAGCAATTTTTTCTACTGCTTTTTCTTTTGCTCTCCACCGCAGCTATCGGATTCGCAAACCCGACCGGAAGCGGAAACCATTCATGTGCGAACAACTGCAATACGAGCGCACCCAGCGGCTGCCCTTCGGGACCCTGTCAGCCATGTCAGGCAGACGGCACTCAAGTCCCGTGTCCCAGTGGAACAGGTATGACCACTTGCACGAAATCCTTCGTCCACAACGGCAGTATGGATTATCACGCATGGGCGCATGATTTCAAACTACCTGACGGCACTCCTGGTTGTGCCACTTGCAGCAGCGGCGGTGATCTCGGTGAGGGACTGCATGCCGTCCGCGCGGAACGTTACTTAAGAAGCCGTCTCGATAGTCACGGCGTTTCATCCTTCGGACGTCTTTCAGCCCTAAAAGGTTATGATGTCAGCCTGAAATGGCCGGAAGAACATCTTGAAAGCATCATGAGTTTGCACGAGGCAGGACAAATCAATTCCGTCGCCCAATTAAACTGGCAAGCGAGCCGCATGACATGGGCGCCCATCAATTCCGGCACCCCCGCCTTCGGACTCACTCTTTATGATACCTCCGGCAGCCCGTTGACGACTTTCGCAGATCGCGAACTGGCGCATACCGGCGTGTTTCTCAAAGCAGATGGCGATAGCATACACTTTGAAATCATCCGCAAAGGAACCCAAGTCTACGGACGTCCAGTCGCCTTTGCAGACCGCAATGGCAACCTCACCACCGTCGAATACGTCGATGCTCAACCCACCTTTGGAACCGATGTCAGCACAATCAGCGAGTATTTCCGCCGCACCAAGATCACCGATCCCTACGGCCGCGAGCTGCTCTTTGAATACACCTTGGAAGGAAGTAATTACGTCGTTTCGAAAATCATCCATCCAGATGCGGAATCCACCGAATATCGCTACACCAACCTGAGTTTCTATGGAAAAGTCATTAGCGAAGTCGACCATCCGGACGGCTCCATGAGCACTGAGACATGGAACAAAAATAACGCCACCGGTTTCTGGGAATTAGAAATGTTCGAGGCAACAGGTGAGCCTGGGAAACGCCGCAAAACGATCTTCATTTCCACCAACTCCGCCCCAGACGATAACGGCGTCGTCATCGCCACCGTTGCGGGACTCACACGCATGGTTCTCAACGGGGAAGGGGAAATGACCTACGGCAACCGCACACTCGATAACGGTGACCGCTTTGTGTATGCGGGTGGCAACAAAGCCTTCATCGTCGATATCAGCGGCAGTTCCAAAGGTCTCGGCAAATACACCGAAGTCACCAACGGAGCCTCCCTGCAGAACAACTTTTTCACCATTGATCCCGCCGATCTGAATACTATCGAGGCGTTTGATTTGACCAACGGCAACGACTGGCAACAGAAGGAAAATACTGATGCTTTAGGCAGAACCCAGCTATTCCCGACTAGTGATCCGGTCAGCAAGAACATCACACGCGTCGAGGAATCCGATGGTACCGCCAAAGACATCGCTTACAACTCTTTCGCCACCCCCGCCACCATCACCGACCGCCTCGGCCGCGTCACCCAGCGCGAGTTCGACGCCTTCGGAAACCTCACCAAAGAAACCCGTGGCTTCGGCGATCCCTCCGCCGCCACCGAAGAATGGATCTACAACGCCCAAGGTCTCGTCACAGAAAAGCGCGATCCCCTCTACGATCCAGCGTTCCCAGATCTGCACAACACCCAGTATCAATACGATGCCAACAACTTCCCCGTAAAAATCATCTACTCCGCAGACACCGCAGACGGCACCCGCCCGGAAACCGCCTACACCTATGATTTCGCCGGACGCATCGCCACCATCACCAACCCACGCGCCGCCGTCACCACCTTTACTTACGATACACACAGCCGCCCGATTGAAGTTCTCTACGCGGATGGCTCCACCGATCTCATCACCTACGGCACCGGAGACGACGCCAACCTCGTTCTCGCAAAAACCAACCGCAACGGCATCACCACCGAATACGAATACGACCTTGCGGATCGAAAAGTCATCACCCGCACCGCCGCCGGACTCCCCGAGGAAATCACCGAGCTCTGCACCTTTCTTATCGGCAGTGATTTGGAAATCTCCTGCACCAAGCGCGGTGAAAAAACCACCCACAGCTACGATCACCAGAACCGCCGCATCAGCACCACGCGCCACGCCAATTCCACCACCGCCCTCACTAGCACCACGGAATACGACGTCCTAGACCGCCGCCGTTCCACCACGGATGCCTACGGACGCCGCACCTTCTACCTCTACGATGAGAATGACAGCATCACCCGCACCGTCACCGAGCTTGTTCCCAACGGTCTAGGCACCGTCCCAGACTTCGTGAACGACTCCAGCCAAACTGCCACCCAGACCACCCGCGACATCACCCTGACCAACGGTGAAACCGTCACGCTCGCTGGCATACATGACGTCACCTACACCGACCCGCGCGACCTCTTCTTAGAAAGTCTCACCCGCGATCTCGCGCCCAATGCCGCCTATCTCATCACCGACCGCCTCATCGATGCCGAAGGCCAGACACTCACCAGCACCGACCCACGCGGCATTGAATCCCTTATGCTCTACGATGTCCTCGGTCGCGTCCTTCGCTCCTTCGAGGCCATCACGCTTCCCGAAGAACGCCTCACTGAAAGCGATTTCGATAAAGCCTCCAACCTCGTCGAAACACGCATGCCCCGTTATTTTTCTGAAACCGAAGATGACGGCACCGGCACCCAAGTTCCGATCCGCGCCGTCGAGCAATACACCTACAACGGCCGCAACCTCCGCGCCAGCCACACCATCGCCGCAGGCCACCCGACCCTGGAAGCCACACAAACCTGGACTTACCTCCTCGATGGCAAACCCTCCACACACACCGATGCACGCGGCAACCTCAGCCGCAGCTACTGGCGCGCTTGCTGTGGTCGCCTCCAAGCCACCGTCGCTCGCGATGGAACCTCCACCAGCATCTCCAACACCGACTTCGAAGGCAACGCCACCCACACCGCCACCACCAGCACCCCACCTCTCAGTAACTACAGCGATCCCGTAGACGCAGATACCCTCCAAGAAACCACCACCCGCTTCGATGGCCTCGGTCGGCCCACACACAGCACCAGCTGGCTCGTCCCACTCGGCACCGTCGATGACTCCGCTCGGGTAACTCTCGGCGATCCCACCGGAGTTCCCATCGCCGGACTCGATACCATCCCTGCCACCGATGGCCTCACCACCACCTTTGAATACGATGAAGACCTCACCGATGGAATCGGCCTTGATCTCACCTACGCCGCCCAGTTCGTCCAGCTCGCCGCGCGTGGCACCACCTTTAATGCCGATGCCAACGGCTTCGCAGTGGCCACCACCAACCCCGAAGGTGAAACCACCGTTCAAATACGCGATGGCCTGGGCCGCCCCGTCATGTCCATCAATCCAGAAGGACACATCAGCACCATGACCTACGATGAAGTCCTTCCCGTCGCAGGCACACTCCCAGCACACCTCGCCGCCATCCCCGTCGCTGGCGACCTCCTCCTCACCACCTCCACCGATCCTTACGGCCATGAAACCATACAGTTCGCAGACGCCGCAGGCCGCACCCTCGTCACCCAAGACCCCGCCGGAAATCTTTCTGGCACCGCCTACGATGCCAACAGCAACATGCTAAAATCCCGCGATGCCAACGGCCTCGGCCAAGACTGCACCTACGACGCCCTCAACCGAGACACCACCTGTGCCGATCTCCAAGAACAAGCCGAAGCCACCACCCGCAGCAAAACCTACAACGCTCACAACGCCGTCCTCACCAGCACCGATGCGGAAGGCAACACCTCCAGCATCACCTACGATGCCAGAGACCGCCAGCTCACCAGCACCGATGCGAACAACATCACCACCACCTACGGCTACGATCTCAACAACAACCTCCTCACCCTCACCGATCCCAAAGGCGCAACTCGCAGCTGGACATACGATACAAGGAATCTCAAGCTCACCAAAGTCATGCCAGATCCTGCCGATACCTGCTCTTATTCTTACGACGCCCTCGGCAGGCTCACGGTAAAAACCCAGCAAGACTCCTCCACCATCACCATGATCTACGACCTTGCCGGTCGCATGACCCAGCGTGATTACAGCGATAGCACCAGCGATACATTTACCTATGATGGAGCCTCCCGCCTCCTCACCGCCACCAAAGGCCGCCACGCCATCACCGTCACCCGCACCTACGCCGCAGACAGTCAGCAGCTCTCCGAAACCTTCGATCTGGACGGTCGCACCTACGCCCTAGCCAGAACTTACGATGCCGATAACCTAGTCACCTCCCAGACCTTCGCTGACAACAAAGTCATGACCTGGGCCTACGACAGTCGCCACCTAGTCACCTCCGCAAACTACGATGGAGATCTCGTCCTCACCCAGTCCCACGACGCCGGTTACCGCCTCACCCAACAAGCCTTTGGCAACGGCCTCACGCGGGACATCACCTACAACCGCCTCGATAACCTCCGCACCGCAGATGCCGTCCGCGATGGCAACAGTCCCATCGATGAGCTAGAATTTGGCTACAGCTACGCCCCAGACAAAAACGTCCTAGTCCAGAACCAATCCGGCGGCCTTTTTGAAAACCTTTCCTTCACCGCCGCCTACGATGCCGGAAACCGCGTCATCAACTTCGACCGCAAAGCCACCTACATCGGAGCGCGCGAAAACCAATCTTGGAACTACGATCCCGCCGGAAACTGGAACTCCACCACCATCGACGGAGATACCAAGAACCGCACCCACAGCCAGAGCGATGAGCTGCAATCCATCGATGGCGATAACCTCACCTATGATTCACGCGGCAACCAGCTCAGCGACAACCGCAACAACGACTACACCTGGGACATCGATAACCGCCTAGTAGAATCCAAAACCACCGGCTACACCGATATCGAATACCGCTATGATGCGCTCGGCAGAAGAATCGTCCGCAAACAAGGCACCACAAAAGAAGTCCTGCTCTGGTGGGGCAATACCGAGCAAAGCGAGCACAAGCACCAAGCCGGCCAAACCACCATCCAGAACGACCTCCAAGCCAACCCCTCCGAGCAGGCTCTCAACACCATCTTCGCCCGCGCACTGGAAGGTCATAAATACGACATCCAGTATTTCCACAAAAACTACCTAGATCACGTCATGGCAGTCAGCGCAGACAACGGCGATCTGCTAGAGCACTACCGCTACACCGCCTTCGGCGAGCCAGAAATCTACGCCCCCAACGGCGTCCGCCTCAACGTCACTAACATCAACAACGACATCCTCTGGAACTCCCGCCGCTACGAATCCGCCAGCGGCCTGTATATGTATTTATACCGCCACTACGACGCGGCATCCGGCAGATGGCCATCCAGAGATCCGATTGAGGAAGATGGGGGGGTGAATCTCTATGTATTTATATGGAATAATCCAGTTTACGGTATTGATTATCTTGGCCTGTGCAAAATAAAAGGAAAGTGCGAACTTGTTAAATCAACCCCATCTGGCATTGGAGGATTAGGAGCGGATTGTGAATATCAATGTACGGAAGATACAAGTAAAGACCGCGAACAACCACTCATCGGAATCGGTGGAATACCAGTTAACTGCGCAGATATTCCTAAACCTTACATTTGGCATGAAGGAGATTCTACGCTATGTACTCTTTGCAAAGACTCTTACGATACGACCACACGTGTAACTGACATAAATTGGGGGGATTGTAGTAGGAAGGAATGTAGGGATAACTGTGGAGTGAAGCTCGGAAAAGGAAGGAAAGCATGTAGAGGAAACCCAGTTTGTCTGGCTGCCCTAGTTGCTGTGAATGTTACATGCAATGAAGCATGTGAAGCTACTTGTAAAAATCCATAAATCTATGAAATTTATATTCATATACATTTTATTTGTAATTTCATCATTGGCAGAGGAAGTCAATCCCGAGGGTTTGGTTTTATCTGTTATTAAAAAAGACGATCAAACAGTTACGTGGAATAGAATTCCTGTTGATGAGATAGATTCTTATGGGCTAATAAGTGACAAAAGTGAAAAATCCAGAGAAAATACCCTTATTATTGTTTTTAGAAAAACAGAGATTCTTAAAAGTGGCGTAATTGGAGTCTGGTATAATGATTTTTTCTATAAGTTTAAGTGCCAAAAAAACACACTCAAAAATAATGAATCTATCCAGTACTACCTCGAAGTTGATGAATTTGCAGTCGCACTAGGTATCCTCGCGGAAATTTAAAAGGTTAGTCAAAAGTCATGCCATTTGATTGGCTCTCCGTCAGGTTTGCGATTGCTAAGGGACATATCGCTAAGGGACAGACCCGTTGTAGAGCATCCGGCGCAAAGCCGTAGCTACGGGGAACAGCGTGGAGGGTGAGGGACGATTTTGGGGTAAACGGGGGGATTTCAGGTCATTCGATTTGTTGGTTAGGCGGGCAAAAACCAACCGCCAGAGCAAACCCCGCTCCCGTCACGCCATCTGCTTTTTCACATGCGTTCAAATGCAGATGTCGCGCCGTCTATCGCTAAGGGACAGACCCGAATGGCACGGGATTAAGCCGATTTTTGATATCTTGAGCGGTGGAAGACCTCGACATATTCGTGACGTGGAGCGTTGAGCAATGGATGGTTTTTGGGTCGGCGTTTGACGGCTCTCGGCTCGCTTCGGAACGGGCGGATGTCGATCAGTTTGGATGCACAGATGCCGATGAAACTGCTGACTGCTTCCTTCCGTTTGCGTGGCTTCCTGGCATGCGCCCGGAAGCTCTCGTGGCTGGCGCAGACCAGATCAAGCACACCCTTGAAGCTGACGTGCCAGACAGGTTTTTCCACTTCTGCTGCCGCGCGTTGCATCAGGGCACGGATGAGGTTAAAGGCGATTACACTCATCCACATGGACTTGTGTGCCATCTCTGGAGTTTTTACCGAAAAGAACTCCATGTTGAGAGTTGTTTTGAGATCGCGCAGCTTCAGCTCGATATCCCAGCGTCTGGCATAGAGGTCGGCCAGTTCGATGCCGTCGTGCTTCTTTGAGTCAAGAAGGGTAGTAACGAGAACTAGTTCGCCCTTCTCACCCGCCCGGTTTTGGTAGGAGACTTTAATGAGCCTGACTTCCATGGTTTCGGGGAGCTCGTTCCATTCCTCTTTTGTCATCGAGCTTCCGGCTGGCCTGTAGGGACGCTTCCAAGTGACGAGTCTTTCATGAGGAGAGAGCCTTTTCCCTTTTCGCCAGTCCAGCGTACGGTCGCGCGCCTGATGCAGTCGCATGAGGACGTGAGCGCCCTGCGTTGCGCAACGGCAAATGAGTTCGTAGGAACCGAATGCGCGGTCGCCGAGTAGCAGATCGTTCTCTCCAAGGTGCTTAGCGAGGCTTGCTGCAGCAATGGTTTCATGACGTGACTGCGGGCAGGTTTCGATGTGCTCCCAACCGCCGTGTCCAAGATTGAGTAGCCCGACAATCCCCATGTGCGGAAAGCCGCAGCCTGCCTTCTGACTGGACGACTGCGGATAGGCATCTTGGTTTTCCTCCGTGTCCATCAGTTGAACCGAACTGCCGTCAATAGCCAGGAGATTGAGGCCGTTCCAACAGTCGCGCCCGGCTACGCGCGAGCCAAGGTGGCGACAGATACGGTGATGGATTTCTTTGAGAAACGATATTTCCATCCTTCCCCGCGCCTTACAGTAGCTGGAGGTATCGGAAGATGGAACGGGTAGGCCGCAGGTTGTTGCCCAGCTCTGGATATGAACCACGGCCTTGTGGCAGGAGGCGTTAGATTCGAGAATTTGTGCAAGCCAAGCCCAGAAGACGGGTAAGTGACCGAAGCTGCGCTGGCGTTTGGTCGGATCGATCGAAGCCAGGAAGACAGCGGGCAGGATGTCTTCAAACAGGACGGCATAGCCGCTCAGTGAGCTGCATCTAACGACAGATGAAGTGCGCCGTATAGCGGCTTGCAACCGGCGCTTCGCGGTGGCAAAAATCGTGAGCGGGAAGTCGGTAAGGAAAGGTTGTTTATTCACACATTCAAACCGTACCCGAACCGGCTTTCCGTCTAAATTTTTCTAACGAAATTAAGCTTAATCCCGTGCCATTCGGGACAGACCCTTTGTGGAGCATCTGCCGAAAAGCCCGTAGCTACGGGGAACAGCCTGGAGGGTGAGGCGGGATTTGGGGGTGAATGGGGGGATTTTCCGTCATTCGTTCCTCACGGTTAGGCAGGCAAAAACCAACCTCCAGAAGCAAACCCCGCTCCCGTCACGCCCTCTGCTTTTTCACATGCGTTCAAATGCAGATGTCGCGCCGTCCGCTAGCGCGCAGGTGGTTCGCGGGGCGGTCGCGGCCTCAATGGTCGCTTTTGGCGGCTCATTCTTCGCACGCCAAATCGCTCCCATCGGCCGCTTCCTTCGCCGTGCAGACCCGCCCGCCGTGCGCTCTCCTGCCCCTAC
>Ga0307935_1000828_pt1 | contig 12299 bp, 14 predicted proteins | sample OrgLakmetageno92_FD_201827 | JGI IMG/M metagenome (GOLD analysis project Ga0307935, IMG submission 201827) | Saline water microbial communities from Organic Lake, Antarctica - #92 | ecosystem: Environmental > Aquatic > Non-marine Saline and Alkaline > Saline | place: Antarctica: Organic Lake...
TGGATGACCAGCGAGGCTATGTCTGACCGCTGGAGCGATGAGTACGCCGAGCTTTACCAGAACATCTACGACAAGAAACTGCCGGCGCTGATCGGCCGAATGACCGGAACCACCCCAAGGCGGTCGACGGAAATCCCCGAAAGAGCCAAGGCTAAATCAGACGAAAAATACATTGCATGGCGCGGCATGATCCTACCCATCTCGAATTACGTTCGTTACGACGGCGAGCCAACAGAGGATCAGATAGCGGAGGCAATCAGGAGATTTAAGCAGGACTTCTATAATGAAAGCAGGCCAGCGCAGCCGGTCAGGGTGGTCGGCTTTGATGAGGCCGTAAAGATTTCTCCAAAGTGGTTTGGTGCAAGGAGCTTCTGGGAGGTCGACCTGCCGGCGGATGTTGCTCAGAGGATAGCCAGCGAAGGCCTGCCGCTCTTCAAGGCCGACACAAAGGGTCGCGGCAGCAGCGTCGAGGATGTTCGCGCCTGGGCGGGCGAGCTGGAGCTTGGCGTACCCTACAGCGTGATCTCGAAGGATCAGCTGCCCGACCACATCAAGGACATGATGAAGCGCGACGGCCTCACCTCGCTGTCAGGCTGGTACACCCGCGGGCCTGGTGGCGGCATCACCCTGGTCGCTGACGGCATCGCCAACAAGCGCGCCGCGCAGATCACGCTGCTGCATGAGGCGGTCGGCCACATGGGCGTTGAGTCTGTTATGGGTCCGCGCATGGATGAGTTCCTGACCATGGTCCGGGACGCCAGGAGCCGAGACCCCCGCATAGACGCCGTATACCAGGAGGTTGAGCGGGATTACACGGACGCCCCTGACGTCGTGAAGGCCGCTGAGGTGGTCGCCTACATTGCCGAGAGAAACCCTCGCCATAACCTGGTCCAGCGCGTGGTCCAGTGGTTCCGGGAGGCCCTGCGCAAGATGGGCTTCAACGTCATGCTCAACAACAACGACATCATTGAGGTGGTGCGCCGCGCGCGGCAGTCGTTCCAGGAGCAGCGCGCTATCGACGGCGCCGAAGGAATCGTGTTCCGCAACGAGGAGGCAATGGCCCTAAGACCAGAGCAGGTTAAGTCTGCCGTAGCCAACACTGGCCGGTTTGACCCTGACGCCCCGGGCATTATGGCCAAGGTGGATTCTCGGTCATCTCGAGAGGCGTGGCGACGGGAGAACCGCACTGGCCGAAAGCAGGAGCGCGTGCCTGAGGTGCAGAAGGCGGCAGAGGCCTACATTGCCGGCGAGATCACCCAAGACGAATACATCGACGCGGTTCGGATGAACCAGCCGATTGAGCCCATCAGCAAGGTCCCTGTACCGGCCACCGAGCAGCTGATGCGGTACGCGCTCAAGGACAGCCAGGCGGGCAAGATCTCGACCGCCAAGGACACCATACCGGATGGCCGCCGTGTCGGCGCCAGGCTCGACATCCCTGCGTACGACTCCTACGACGTGTGGGTCGCATCGATTCACGAAGGAGAGCAAACCAACAGCGGCAGCGTTCTTGCCTACACGCCGTCCGCGATACTCACCGACGTGGATTTCACCACGAGCCCGAAGGCGGCCGCGAAGATTGCCTCAGGCAAAGCCAGCAAGGCGACGTTCGCCAGGATGCACGGCAGCTGGAAGCAGCACACGCCCGCCCAGGCGGCCGCCAGGGCGAAGCGCGCCATGAAGTCCGGCGACTGGGTGCAGGTCGGCATGAACCCCTTCAGGCACTCCTGGTTCTACGACAAGGCCACCGGCAACCCTGTGGTGGCGGCCGACGAGGTCATTCAGGTGGGCGCCCTGGTAATGGCGAAAGGCGTCACCTACGCCGAACCCTCGGACCCTCAGTTCCAGATCGGTAACGCCGGCCCCATGTTCCGCGTGGGCGGCGCCCCATCGGAGCCTGGCCTGTACGCCGCCCCAGAGACCGCCGCTGCAACCGGCATCCGCTGGATCCAGGATCGGTTCAAGGTGCTGAAGGACCTGCAGACCGACATCCGCGAGAAGGGCGGCACGATCACCAACGAGAACAACGCCTACCTGGCTGAGACGCTCTTCCATGGCAAGGCGGAAGAGGACCTGCGCCAGATGTCAGAGCGCTTCGTCGAGCCCCTGGCGAACAAAATGGCCGAGTACGGAATCACGTCTGCCGAGCTGGATGAATACCTCTACGCGAAGCACGCGCCCGAGAGGAACGCTCACATCGCATCCATCAACCCCGATATGCCTGACGGCGGGTCCGGCATGACCGACCGAGAGGCTGGGGCCGTTCTTGCGCGCGCCAGGGCTGGCGGAAAGCGAGAGCAGCTCGAACAGCTTTCGCACATCGTGCAGGGCATGCTGCAGATGCAGCGTGACATGGTGGTCCGGGGCGGCCTTGAGGACGATGGAACTATCGAGGCATGGCAGTCCAAGTACAGGAACTACGTGCCGCTGAAGGGCTGGGCATACGACACTCGCAAGCAGGGGCGCCCGGCCATAGGCAGCGGCTTCGCTATCCGTGGCAACGAATCGAAGCGCGCCATGGGCCGCAAGTCCAAGGCCGCGAGCCCGCTCGGATACACGATGGGCGACCTGTCAGAGAAGATCATCCGCGCCCGCAAGAATGAGGTCGGCAACGCGCTGCTGAAGCTGCTCGAGGACAACCCTGACCCGGAGTCGTGGGAGATCTACACGGACGACAACCCGGAGACCACGCGGCGCATCGTCAAGAAGCGCAACCCGGAGACCGGCCAGATCGAAGAGACGGTGGTCGAGCGCCCAATGGCAATGGCCATGCAGGGCGACAAATACTTCACCACCAAGCGCAACGGCAAGACCTACTACATGAAGATCGAGGACCAGCGCCTCGTGAAGGCCATGAAAGGCATGGGTCCTGACTCTACCGGAGCGTTCATCCGGACCCTGGCCGGGATCAACCGGGTTCTGTCGGCGCTGAATACCAGCTACAACCCGGAGTTCGTTGTCACCAACTTCGCGCGCGACGTGCAGACCGCGATCCTGAACCTGAATGCCGAACAGTCCATGGGCCTGGACAGCAAGACCGGCGGCAAGAAGGTCGCCGCGAGGACGGCGCGAGATGCCGTGCCGGCCATCAGGGCCATCTACGCCAGCCTGTCAGGCCGCCAGCTCAAGGGGCGGCGTGGCGCGGAGCTGCAGCGCTACTTCCAGGAGTTCAGGGAGGCTGGCGCGAAGACCGGCTATTTCGACATGAAGGATCTGGATGGCCAGGCAAAAGACATCGACCTGCTGGTGACTATGGCCAAGGGCGGATTCGTCGGCAACACCCTCAAGTGGGGCAAGGCTGCTGCCGAGGTCGTCGAGAACATGAACCAGGCGGTCGAGAACGGCGTGCGCCTGTCTGCCTACATGAACGCATGGAAGGCTGGAGTGCCGAAGCCGCAGGCTGCTTCGCTGGCCAAGGATATGACGGTCAACTTCAATCGCCGCGGCGAGATCGGCACCACCCTGAACGCGCTCTATATGTTTGCCAACGCCAGCGTGCAGGGCACGGCCAACTTCGCGCGCACCATGCTGACCCTCAGCACGAAGTACCACGAGGACGTTGACGGCAATGTGACGACGACCAAGGGCCTCAATAACGCCCAGAAGCTTGCCGGGGCCATCATGATGGGGTCGTACTTCCTGTCCATGTGGGCGCGAAGCGTCGCCGGTGATGATGAGGACGATGTTAGCTGGTACGACAAGGTTCCCGACTACGTGAAAGAGCGGAACATCGTCATCATGAAGGCGGGCGTTGGTGGCGAGCAGGACGGCACCTACTGGAAGATTCCGCTGCCCTACGGCTACAACGTCTTCCATGTGATGGGCAGCGGCATCGAGGCGGTGACCAATGGCGACAAGAGCCCGGTCGACGCCGCCACCGACCTTACCCTGGCGATAGCCGGCAGCTTCTCGCCGATCGGCTTCCAGGATTCTGAGTCTATCCACGGACTGTTCCTGAAGAACGCGGCGCCCACCGTGACGAAGCCGTTCGTCGATGTTGCAATGAACGAGAACTTCATGGGATCCAGCATCTTCAGCGAGAACTTGCCCTTCGGTGTGCAGATGCCAGAGAGCAGCCTTGGCCGGCCGTCGACGCCGGCGCTGTACGATAAGCTGGCGCGCTTCATGAACGAAGTCACCGGCGGCTCGGAGTACCGCACAGGGGCGATCGACATCAACCCGGACGTCATGCGCTATTTCATCGACTTCTACGGCGGCGCGGCCTACGGCTTCCTGGGCAGCAAGGTGCCTGACGTAGTGTATCGCGCGGCGACCGGACAGCAGGTCGAGCAATTCCGGGTGCCGTTCGTCGGCAGGATCTCCGGCAAGGTTCAGCCGTACGCCGACACCAGCAAGTTCTACGACCGGCGCCAGGAAATCGGTCAGATCGCTGCGGAGTTCCGAAACCTGCCGTCGAACCAGCGCGCTGACTTCATGAAGGAGTTCGGCAACAAAATGCGGCTGCAGGGCCTGGTGAAGTCCACGGAGAAGAAGCTGCAGGTGCAGAGAAAGCTGAGAGATAGAGTGTATGACCAGGATCTCACGCCCGCCCAGAAAGACAAGCGGCTGCGTGAGATTCAGGACCAGATGAAGCGGATCTCGGCGGACTTCAATCGCGCCTACAATGAGGCGGAAGCTCGAGCAGCAGGAAGATGATGCCAATCAGGCACACCGCCGCCAGGGGGAGTAGGCACGCCGCCGCGATAGCGAGAACGATCTGGCTGCCGGTAACCTCTGCAGCCACAAAAGCCGGTATCGACAGCAGCGCGAAAATGGGAGCCGTAGAAAGCACCCCCGTGCCAATAACCCTCACCTGCGCCTCCGAATCACCCGCATAAGGATAAGGCCGGTCAGTATCAGCACCAGCCCCGGCGGCACCGGCACTGAATGCGCGGGCGGCTCAGGCACCGTGTAGTTCCAGTCGCAGGGTAATGCAGGTGATAGTACAAGCTCGTCGTTTCGGCATTTCATCGTTGCTCTCCTCGCCGCCTCGTATGGCGGTCACAATGTCGCCCTCGTAGTCACTGTCTGTGACCGAACAGGCGGGCTCTGCCTCGTCAAAAGGGACTGGCTTCATCCGTCGACTCCCTCTCGGCGTCCATCCTATCTTGCTGCATGCGCAGGATGTTGGCAATCTGCAGCTGCAGAAGGCCGACCACCGAGTACGGGTCATGCCCGAGCCTGAGCATTCTGTCTATCTCAAGACCGACCTCCTGGTAGAATCTAGTGCCCTCGCGGGCGTCATCTTTCGTCATAATGCTTCTCCATTGAGTTGAGATTCGAGCCACGTCCTGACCCGGCCAGGTGCAGGCCTGCCGTCGTCGCCAATGCTCTCGTATCGGCTGACAATCCCAGCGCTGACGCCAGCCTCCCGGCCGACCTCGGCCTGGGTCATATCGAATGACATCCTCACGGCGCGCAACGTCTTCCCGTCCAGTTTATCGGTGCCGTGCTGAGTCTTCATGTGGGACATCAGGTTCTGGAACGTGCGATTGCAGCACGGGCAAACACCATTGAACACCCTCGTCCGCATGGTGCGGTGCTGTTTCTCCACGCGGCGCGCGCGGGCGTTGGCCTCGTTGGCTGACTGCTGGGCCAGGTCTTTCTTCTGCCGCTCCCAGCGCAGCTCTTCTTCCAGCCGCAGGGCTAGTTTTTGAGGTCATTACGATACCCCCACTAAAGCCTTGATCTCAGATACCGGCCACGATAATCGGCCATTGATACGGCGCGGCCGAATGGGGCCGTTTTCCATACAAGCCCAGCCTCGCAATGTTTGCGGCCGGCGGTTCAAGTAATAGGCAGCAGCACCTGTTTCCACTGCTGGGCGTGTAACTTGCTCCAGCGGCGGGTATTCGGGCGATGCTAGTGGTTGAACATTTGTGGTCTTCATCTCTTGCCATTCCTCGACGTGCGGCGTTGTTGAGAGCCGCCAGAATGCCAGTCGAAGACTACGACATGAAAATTCGTGGGCTTATTAGTCTTATTAGTCTTGTTGGTCTTGTTGGTGCTATTTTTCAGGCGCCATGCGCCGAATAGTTTTTTGTCAGCGCACCCGCGCTTGCGGTCTTTTTTGGATGATCGCCACCCGACCTTGCAGTACGGGCACGTCCAGCTTCGGCTGTTTGCCCGGCACTGATCGTAGTAGCGGAGGTTGATGGCGTAGCTGCCGCCGCACTCTCCGCAGTTAACCTCTTGCATTCCGACTTCGGATACCAGCTTCATGTCACCCTCCAATACTCGTGACACTTAATGACACTTTCCTCCATATACACCGTAGGCAGCACTGGTCAGTCTACGGGTGATATGGGGAAAAGTGTCATTAAGTGTCATCTCTTCAATTAATAAGAGAACAGACGCCCAAGCTCTCTGGACAGCGCGTCCTGCGGCGTAGCCCTTCGTGGCCGGGCCTTCTTCGGCGGCCTGGAGATCAGGTCAAGAGATGCAGCCACATCAGCTGCATCGCGGATCATGATTTCAATCGGGCTCATGACTGTGCTCCACTTTTTGCAAAAAAAATTCTTGACACTATATTTGTAGAATATTTCGGCGTAAAAACTACCGGCCCGTGCTTCCGAATCCGCCTGATCCGCGCTCAGTTACGCCAAGACCAGCGCCCTCAAAAATATCACCAAGGTAATGCTTCTCGAAAACGATCTGGGCAATCCTGTCGCCGACCTCAATCTCAAGCGACTGCCTGCCGGTGTTAAGCAGGATGACCTTCACCTCACCCCGGTAGTCGGAGTCGATTACCCCGCCCAGTACTTCGATGCCGTAGTTGGCGGCCAGTCCGGAGCGCGGCGCTATTCGGCCATACCACCCAGGCTCGATGGCAAAGGAGACTCCAGTGGAAATGATGCGGCGCTCGCTGGAGAAAAGCGTTTCCTCTTCGGCTGCGTAAAGATCAAAGCCTGCAGCGCCAGGTGATCCCCTGGACGGGGCGGTCGCGTTCGACGAGATGCACTCGAACATAATCATGCTGTCACCCCCAGCCCGGCCAGCTCATCCCTGATTTCATTTATCCTGGTTTCCAGCGCACCCAGGCAGATCGAGGAAATTATGTCCTGTACCATTTCTGGCGGGGTGTAATGTTCGCCGCGCAATGCCACGCCCACCACCTGGCCAGTGTTGCTGCACCAGGTGAAAAGCCCCGTCATTCTCTGGTGAGCCAGCATTTCGCTGTTCAGCCGCTTCACTTTTTCTAGATTTTCGATATTCATTGTCGCATCCAAAAGCCGCCCCGGGATGGCGCGGCCTGCGCTATTGGTTGATCGCTAGAAGAAGAACATCAGCGCGCCTTCGGGCTTGGCCCGTAGTAGCTGCCGCGCACGGTCTTCAGCCCGGTTGCCTCGCGCACCTCGTCGATCACCAGATTGAAGGCGTCCTCTTCCGTCTGCTCCGTGTCGTACAGAGCAAAGTGGAACTTGATGCCTTCTTCGGTGAATCGATAGCGGAGCCGTGAGCGCACCTTGAATGTGGTGTGGTTCTTGAAGATGCGGAGACTCAGCTCCACCTCCGCAGGAAACTCCACTTTCTTCGGGCCGCCGGACACCTCGCTGTTGTTCTCGATCAGAAGCGTAGTGACACCCTTCTGGGTGGTGCCGGAGTTGTTGATCTTGCCGCGGATGTTGACCTTCAGGTCCTGCGCCATCGTCAGCAGCTCGGCGCCGGTGACGGGTCCGACGAAGTATTCGAGGTTGTCCTCGATAAACTCAGCCAGCTCCAGCGGCTCCATGCGCTTGCCGTCCTGGGCCTTGAACCTGTTCCATTCAGGAGAGAGCCTTACCGGGTACGATGCAGTGTGATCCGCCCAGGCTGGCTTCCCCTTGGCCGGGGCATCGAACATGATGAAGAACGTGCGCTTCTCGTCATCGACGAAGATCCGTGAACCCTCCTCCTGGAACTCCTCGGCGTAGTCGGCAAAGCCGGTGATGTCGAGGAACTGCGGTTGCGCAATGATCCGCCGCGGGGCCTCCATGAATTTCTCCATGGATTCGAGCCTGCAACCCTGCGGCACCAGGATGTGGGGGATGCCCTCGACCTCAATCGTCGCAGGCTCGTTCGCCTGTCCTGCTGCATAGGCGTCGCCGAACTCACTCATGATGCTTCTCCCTTGTTGAGCGGTGTGATTGAGCTGCGCCTGGGGTCAGACGGTGTCAGCTCCAGCTTCTGTTGGTCCTGGAACTGATCGGTCAGCCCGTGGGTGCGGGTAGCGAACATCGCCTTGGATGATCGCGGCTCGCGCGGGTGCTTGGCGATGACGTCATGCTTGATGTCAACCGCCTGGTCCATATTCTTGATCCGGGACAGGTTGATTTTCAGCGTGATGTCGGACTTCCCGCCGTTGTCGAAAATGGCCTGGACGCCAGCCATCAGCTCACGGTCCAGCTCATCAATGACGGCGCCACCATTGATGCCTCTCAGCATCGCAATGAATCCGTCGTCTCCCACCTTTATTTCCATGGCTATCTCCTTACACCTTGTTGGCCCACGGTGCCGCCTTGAGGGCTCGCCGCGGGTAGTTTGACCTGGCGTGCTTGATACCGCGCTGCTTCGCCATGTCGAATACCTCTCCCAGCCACGTCATCAAGACCACGGCTCGTCGAAGTTTGCTGATTGGTCGGTACTTATCCAGGGCCTGAACCATCGTCTGCAGGGTGCAGCCGGACAGGCGCTCTCTGCCGAGCGGCTGGTTAGAGCCCCGAAGATTGTAGGCCTCCCTCATAAATTCAACGTGAATGATCTGCAGGCGCTTTGGCTGAGAGCGAACGTATTCGCGCATCAGCCATCCGACAGTCCGGTCTTTCTCCTGGACTGCGGCATCAACAAAAGCCGAGGCCGCATCAGGGTCAAGTGAGCCAGGCGCGACAGGCACTTTCCGGAAGCGACCATCGGCCTGCTTTACCCTCCGGACGTATTGCCCGTCGATCAGGTAAATCCCGGGCGGCATCAGCTCCATGCCTCTCTTGCGTGGCCGCGGCATATCAGTGAACCTCCGTTCCTTCGACCTGGCCGGCCGCACGGGTAACGGTCCCGCACCGCTGAACAAAGCAGGCGATCATTATTGGCGACTCATCTTCGGAGTGCGTGCCCTTGATGACTATCGGCGAACCCAGCCTGTTCGACGTAGCATGAACCACCCCAGCGAAAAGGCTGGTGATCCTGTTGGTGTCGCCGCATCCGGCCAGAAGAATAGACATGGACCTTTCCACGGCCTCACAAAGTCTCTCGGCCTGGTCTTCCGTCAAGTTGATGTTCCCGTACTGTCCTGCGTCTTCGCTCATGATCGTCTCCATATTAATGTTGGTGCCGGTCTTTCCCGGCCGTCAGCCGCTCACCTGGAGCGCGGTCTGATAGGGGGCCGGCTGTCCGACCCTACTGCCGTGGCAGCTGCTTCCCCCTCGTTCCCGCGCTCCCTCCTACAAAAGTCCCCTTACGTGTAGTCTCAGGGCCAGGAATTGGAGTTGGCGCGGTTGCCGGTGTTTTTCATGATGGCCCACCGCCGGCTGGGGCCGTTGATCGTCAGAACGGAATGTCGTCATCGAAGTCGTCAGCGAACGCCTGGCCGTTCGGGTCCACCGGCTGGTGCTGTGGCGGGCCATTCTGCGATCCGTTCTGTCCGGCTGGCGCCTGGTGCTGCGCCGGCGGCTGGCTCTGTGGCTGCTGGTAGTGCTGCGCCGGGGGTTGACCTTGCGCTGGAGCACGGCTCTGCTGCTGTGGCGCCTGCTGCTGGCCGTACGCAGGCTGCTGTGCCGGCTGGCTGTAACCTTGTTGCTGGCCCTGCGCCCCTGGCGGAGACCCCAGCATGGTCATCGTAGTGCACTTGATGTCGGTCGAGTATTTCTCGACGCCGTTGTTGTCGGTCCATTTCCGGGTGTGCAGGCTGCCCTCGATGTAGACCTTAGATCCTTTGCGCAGGTACTCCCCGGCCACCTCGGCAAGCCGGTTGAACAGCGACACCCGGTGCCACTCGGTGCGCTCCTGCGGCTGGCCGGTCTGCTTGTCGTTCCACTTCTCGCTGGTGGCGACAGATATGTTTGCCACGGAGCTGCCGCTGGGCAGGTGTCGAACCTCAGGGTCCGCCCCAAGATTCCCGATGATCATGACCTTGTTCAATGAACCGGACATATTATGCGCTCCTCACTTCAATGTGTTTCAGGGTGGTTATCTCAGCATCGTTGTACAGCCTGTTGCGCGTGTACTCGATGATTTCCTCGTCCGTCATGTCATCTGGTCGCACCGTCTCCAGGGTGCAAACGATGTGGATTTTGCCGCTGGTTACCCCAAGGCGCTCAAAGCTGCCTTTGATGTACTCGTCGACCGACGACTGATCAACCTTAGGCATAGCATCATCGTCAAAAGCATAATGATATTGCTGGGCCTGCTCTTCGTCGGTTACGGTCATCCCGTGGGGCGGCTCCGTGGGCTCCTGGCTCCCAGGCTTAAACTCCTCCACGGCCTTGCCGTATCCAGCCGCCTGATCGACCTCTGCTTTCGGTGCCTTTTCGGCTTCAAGCTGCTCAGCCTCCTTGGCCCTGTGTTCCTCCTCTCGCTGCTCAGCAAGGCGTTCTTTTTCACGCGCCTGCTCTTGCTCCCGCTCGCGTTTCTCGTCGCCCTGTCTCTGCCGGGCAACCTCCTTCTCGATCAGCTGGGTCAGCAGGCGATCGTATTCGGCGTCGCTCTTCACGTCGATGAAGCCTGACAAGTAGACGGGCGTCAATGGAACCCTGAGCCCGGCGCGGTGGCAGGCCACCTCGAGATTCGCCTCACGGAGATCACAGCGAGACTGCGCAGCCTGGCACTCTGACACCTCGGCGGTGACAGCCTTCCTGCCTACAGACGACAGAGCGCCCTTCGGCGTCAGGTGAGTGAGCAGCGCTGTAACCGATGCGTTCCGAAACTCATTGCGGATCTCCAGCTCTCCATACTGCGCCTGTATCTCGGCGTCGATCAGCGCCTGGGCTTTGACCAGGGTCTCGGCCTCGAACTTCTTGGCCTGCTCGGAGATCCGCTGGCGGGCGGTCTCACAGATCTCTTCCAGCTCGCGAAACTTCTGGTCGAAGGCCTTCACTGGCTCGGACGCCGTGGCGATTTCCTCCTTGCGGCGGGCAGCCAGCTTACCCTTCAGCTTGTTCAGGTCAGCCATCGACTTCTTGGCGTCCTTCACCGTGTCCTCGGTGACCACGATGTCATAGCGCTCCATCTCTTCGTTGATGCGAGCCTTGAGCGCCTCGTAGTTGGTGTCGATGACCGCCGGCGTGGACGTGACGGTGATTTCCAGATCAGTGCTCATAGCGCCACCTTCTTGCTGTCGAAAACGAGAGCCCCCGGAGTTGGGAGCCTCAGTTGCTTGACGTAGTGCTGGACCAGCGCGTCAAACTCCTCAAGGTCTGCCCACATATCGCGGATATACGACTCATTCCTCTCCACCTGAAAGACGGTAAGGTCTTTGCCGGCATCTGCGAGGTCAGGGCAGTACAGGCAAAAATGCCACCAATCAGCGCCAGAGATCGCCATACACCCGTACACCTGGTCCAGGTAGTCGTCGATGTTGCCCTCAATCAAGATCTGGGTGACCTTTTTTGATTTGACGAAACACTTGTACTCAGCTCCACCGCCTGGCTGGATCTCACCGTCAGCAGACGCGCCGAATCGCTCACAGTCAGTTGCAATAAACCCGGTTTGCTCAATAAAAAACCCAGCTTTTTTCTCGTGGAGTGCTCGAGCTTCCGGCTCAAGGGCATGACCTCGCCTCATGGCGTGAGTCTCAAAATCCTCATTCTGAAGCACGCGTCCGGTGATTCTTTCCATGGCCAGCCCGCGAGCGTAGTCGTCAGCCGCTGCCGTAAATCCGCCTTTATTGGGGCCGCTCTTGAGGCGCTTGCGAGCCTCAGAAAACATGCTGGCTGTGATCTTTCCAGCGCGCGCGTTGTGCCACTCTGGGCTGCCTTGGTCTACTCGATAAGTGATCATAATTGCACCGTCCTCTGTTGCTTCTGTTGTGGCGCCAGGCGTTCTGCCCGGTGCCGGAGACTTTTCATTGCACCCTCAAACCGGTCGGGGTCCAGCTCTTCAATCGTGCTGATGCCGGCGCGCTGGCAGAAGGCCTGTTCGTCCATGCCGGCGGCGCCAAGCATTCCCCGAATGGCAGACGACTGGTCTGGCGTGATTCCGCGCACCGCGGGAGCCGGCTCACCGGAAGAGGTGTCGATACCCTCGTGCTGGTTGAGCACATCAATGGCGCGGCTCAGTCGATCCGAGTAGGGCCAGTAGGCGCTTGATCGCTTGAGGATGGTCTTTAG
>Ga0307935_1000833_pt1 | contig 12245 bp, 11 predicted proteins | sample OrgLakmetageno92_FD_201827 | JGI IMG/M metagenome (GOLD analysis project Ga0307935, IMG submission 201827) | Saline water microbial communities from Organic Lake, Antarctica - #92 | ecosystem: Environmental > Aquatic > Non-marine Saline and Alkaline > Saline | place: Antarctica: Organic Lake...
AGAGTAAATTTTACAACTGTCATCACCCAAGACCGCAACCAAGCATACACAAGCCTGGTGGAGGAGATAAACAAAGCTCTTTTCGATAACTGTGACAATTACGCAGATGGGACGCATTACTGCAACGGATATGAACAAGCCTGTGCCGACATCATAGAGAAAGTAGTGAAGCCCTTATACGGTAAAACAGGGGATAACTAGCTTGCACCCTATCAGTAAGTAGTTATAAACCAAAGGTAGGGGAAGCTGTGTCCGACGATCAGGAGTTAAACGCAATCGTCACTACTATCAACGGGAAACGGGTGGAGATTGTAATCAACGTCCAAGAGGCGCTGGTAGAGGTGACAACAGAACCCGTGGTAATATCCGAGGATGACAAACCTGATACTTCAGTCGAAGATACCGTCGAAGAAGAACAGCTACCGGCTGTCGAAAGCGGGAGGGATGTACAAGCCAGCGAAGATAACGGAGTTCGAGGAGTTAGTACAGATGGAAGTACTGGTCCAGAAGACCCAGTCAGTACCCGGGACGTTCTCCCTGGAAGGGAAGTTCTACCTCTCAAAGACAGCGGACTTGGACAACGCGACGACGACGCTACTGGACTGCCTAGAGAAAGCGGGAGTGATAGAAAACGACAAGCTCCTGGTACACCTCGACGTGTGGAAGATAGTGCAACCTAACCGATTTGGCTGTGAGGTCACTCTGAATGCGGTATAATAAAAACCAGAAAGGAGTACAAATGTACATGCAATGGCGTTGTCACACTTGATGTGAAAAGAAACCCCGGAGCATATTGATTAAATACAACGAGCAACTATTTTGCGGAACGAAGTGCTTAATAGCCGAGTACCCGCATCTCGAGAACCACGACGCCCCGAGTATCTATGACGTACACCCCGACCCCGCAATTGAAAACAGGAGAAAAGGAAATGTCCCATGACCAACCGAACCTGCCCCTGGATGAGAGGTTTCGTCAAGCGGAACAATATGCCTTGGAGCTGGAAGTACCGAAATCACAACCGCAGCCGGAGATGACAGACGGGAGCTGTCCGAACCACAAAGTGTTTGTATACGGCTGTCCGTACTGTGACCCACGATGAGGTGTAGCCGGTGTCACGCCGTCATTCCCGCAGGCGGGGCTTTCAGCCACAAGGGTATCGACTGCTGTTCCATTCACTGTTTGGCGGTTCACTTCGGTTTACTGAATCGGCAAAATCTAGGAAACTTCGGAGGGAGGTGATCTATATCTACTGAGCGGGTTAACCACCCGCTCTTTCTTTTTACCCACATACACGTTTGCACGTTTTACTCTGTATGCTATATACTAGCTCTATGGTAAAAGAAACAGACATCAGGCGTCGAAAAAACTATTCTATAGACCCCGACCGGGCTGCGGAGCTTGCGCGAGCGACGTTAGATATGTCCGAAGAGACAGGAATGTCTGTGAAACGACAGGCGGTACTAGATACCCTCGTGCATTTATTGGCTACGGACAGTGCCGTATATAAAAAAGTCCAGAGGCTAATCAAAAACGCATAGCGCGTGATACAATTTATTTATGAAAGATACACCTGTAACTAGTATTCGGAACGTAGAGTTCTGCATTCACACTGAAGACAACACCGCTGGGCTGGAGGCATTGCTATATAGCATCGCAGAGTTCTACCCCGACGCTCGCGTACTAATCGCAGACAGCGACAAGAACCTAGACCGCGCGTACTACAAAAAGCTGCGAACGGAGCTAGCTGAAGCTGGGCTGGGCAACCGTCCGGTAATACATCACGTCGGATATAAAGTAGGAACGTCAAGGGCGCGCAACTTCCTGATGAGTCAGTCTCGACTATCCAAGCTACTATTCCTAGACGACACAATGCTGGTAACAAAAGATACCGACATCCGAAAGCTGCTGGCAGTAGTAGATTCCAACCGAACGATTGGAGTGGCTTGTGGTTTAGTAGGCGAAGCGCAGCCACCGGTGGCAGACGGTAAACCGATGAGCGCAGCCGGGATCAAGTTTGTAGAGACCAAGGGTGGCACAGAGTTCTTGATGATGAAAAATGACATCGCTAACTTCATCCGATACAACGCAAACGCAACCCACACTCACACAGATTTCTTTAATAGAATGGATAAAGTACCGTTTGTAACGGTATTTGTACCCGACGTAACGATAAGTAAACAAAATGAAGTATCAGACGAAACACCCAACAGCGACAATTCTGGAGAAGCTGCCCAATCAGTTATTCCTCCTGCAAGTGACGGAAACCAAGGAGGAGGTAATAGCGCACCTGTCGGGCAAGATGAAGAAGGCAAGAGTATCTCCCCTAGTAAATCAACTAGTGGAGGTCATACTCGACCCATACGGAGGTAAAGCCACAAACAGAATCATCTGGTTGTTGAAATAGATATACACTGAGCACCTGTTGGTGCTCTTTGTGTAACGTGCTATCGTGTAAACGTACGAGGTAATTAACATATTTTATGCTGAATCGAACCATTGTAGATACTATTAGAGAAAAGACAGAAGACGTCACCAAAGCGCAAACGTTTGCCAACGAGCTATTGCGTACCGCACAAGACCGATACGGGGAACGTAAAATTGTTATCAAAGGCGCAGAGGGTGAAGCTGAAACTACTGAATCCGAAGCGTGGGGTAACCTACTAGCGCGCCCAATGTTTGCCGACGACTACCGCGACGCGCTCAAGCTGGTACACCCGGACGTATTCACTGCCTTTCAAAAGCAAAACGAAGCGGCTGAGGATCTAACAAAATACGTCAACACTGAGGTCGGAGTAGATATGAACCGTATGCGCATCACTGACTACCTGACGATGACTGAGCAAATGTTTCAAATGTTAACAGAGGAAGGAGAAGCTAAAAAATAGTCTTTGTGTTTGGAATGAATCCATTTGCTAGAAAAGAACAGCCGGTACGACTCAACCGTCACGGGCGCAGGCGCGACGCTGCTATGACTAGGAAGTCACCGATGACGCGAGCTAAAGCGAAGTGGCAAAAGATGTGCGAACGGCAAGCTATTGTCCGGCGCAATGGACTGGAGTTTAGACTTAACAAAGTGCGAGAGGCTACTCGGAAACGAAACGGTCGCTGCAATAACCCACGATTTAACTAGTATGGGTCAACTGCAACCAGCACCACGGTTCTGTGGCGAGTGCGGTATGAACCTCAACGCATTCATAAAACACGAGGGGTTCTGTACCCTAACTGGGAATAAACTGTATCGAACATACTACGAGTGCCCAGAGTATTCATTAATAGAGAAGGAATACGAAGATAGACTTGAAGAGTCCAGAGGATTCTTTGCTCGCATTCAGCCGTATCCATTCAGGTATAATCCGCACCACCGGAGCTACGGAAACAAGACACCAGTAAAATAATCTATGAAAAAAATCACTCCATACGACAAGAACGCTAAAATCCACACCGACGAGCAGCTCGAGCTCTTGGCTAAGGTAGTAGCTGAGGTGGGCTGGCGACAGTCTATCGAAGTAAACATGGAGGGGGTTATAGTAGCCGGTCACGGTCGCTATATGGCGTGGGAGAAGTTTGGTAACGATATGGATCTACCTGAACCGTGGATTATAGACGGCGAGGGAAATACTATCCAAGGAGAGCACGCAAAGTTTGCGCTCACCCCAGAGCAAGAGGAGATGTGGCGCTTGGCTGACAATCAGATAAACGCGCTCACCGGGGTCGACCTAAAAATAGTTATTCCGCTGCTAGAAAACATGGAGCTACCAATGCTCAACCTGACCGGTTTCGACCTGGACCTATTGCAAAAGCCTGAGCCGGAGGCGGATAACGTCCCAGATACCCCTGATACGGCAAAAACCGTAGCAGGTGACGTTTATATCCTCGGGGAGCGACATCGGCTCGTTTGTGGCGATGCGACCAGCCTAGAGGACATGGAGGTACTGATGAACGGGTACAAAGCTGATATGTGGCTTACTGACCCACCGTACAACGTCGACTATACCGGGAAGACTAAGAACGCGCTCAAAATTGAGAACGATAAAAAGGAGGACGGGGACTTCCGACAGTTCCTGACCGACAGCTATACCGCAGCCGACGCTTTCATGAAACCCGGCGCAGTATTCTATATCTGGCACGCAGACTCAGAGGGGTATAACTTCCGTGGAGCAGCGCACGAGATTGGCTGGCAGATACGTCAGTGTTTGATTTGGAATAAGAACGCTATGGTTATGGGGCGACAGGACTACCACTGGAAGCATGAACCGTGTCTATACGGCTGGAAAGAGGGAACGCACCTCTGGGCATCTGACCGTACGCAAACCACCATCCTAGAGTTCGACCGACCGTCGCGGTCGGAGAAGCACCCAACCATGAAGCCAGTAGATCTACTGGTGTATCAAATGACCAACAACACCAAGGGAGAGGACATCGTATTGGACTCGTTCCTGGGAAGCGGTAGCACGATGATAGCAGCCGAGAAATGCGGTCGGGTATGCTTTGGGCTAGAGTTAGACCCTAAGTACTGCGACGTCGTCGTACAGCGCTATGTAGACTACCGTCACGAGAAAGGTGAGCCGGTAGAGATGTTTAAGAAAGCAGCTCAAGGTATTGGACTTTGAGAGGGGGAGAGAGTTAGCGTGGTAGAGATACCGAGGCGCACCGTATGCCGGTATTCACTTACAGGTGTCACAGGTACATAAATTAGCGGGGAGTTGAGAACCTCGTGTCTATCGTAACCCTATCGGGTTGCAACGCTTTATACGGGGACTGAGACACTAGCTAGTCTTGAAACCGTATAACCTCTATCCCTCTCACAGTGTAATCGTGTAGAATAGAAGCTATGCAAAAGACTAGACGCTCACTCCCAAAAGGAAATAGTAAAAACACCGAGGGTGTCGAGCTTTACGCCTACGAGCTGACAGATAAGAACTATGGTGAGACTTTGTATATAAAGAACTCCCGGTACGGCTGGTGGTTAGATAAAGGTAAGTTAATGAGCTTGATAGACGCGTACAAAATTAACTGCAACGATATACGGGCATGTTTCTATGCGGGTATTACCCGACGACAGCTGGAGTACTTTATACAGCAGCACCCAGAGTTTGTTGATTTTCGAGAACAAATGAAAGCTAGTCTGGGGGTAATAGCGCAGGACACCTTCTCTAAGGAAATAATGAAAAACCCTGCTGCTGCTGCTGCGTATCTGAAACAAGAAGAGGAAAACGAACGTCGCCGGGAAGAGTACGCCAAGAAGAAGGAGAGAGAAGAAGAAGGAGAGCCAGCCAACGAGATTGTATTCGTAGACTTCTCCGACCCAGCCAATGCATTACCAGCCGGTAAAGAAAACGACGATGCAAAGAGTGAATAAACATTATGAGCCGCTGTTCCGTACTCCTCCTGGGGTTCGATACTATATCCACATGGGTGGACGTGGTGCAGGACGTTCTACTACCGGCTCACAGTTTGGTCTGGGACGCCTGCGTGATACAACGCGGTACTTCCGGTGCGCCATCATGCGGTACGTTCTAGGTGATATTAAAAACAGTATCTACCAAGACATCGCCGACCGCATAGAGGAGCAGGACTTGGAGGAGTATATCGACTCGTCGGAGCACGGGTTATATTTCAAATACAAACGCAATACCATCAAGGGCATTGGTTTCAAGAAGTCATCGGGTGATCAGAAGTCCAAGCTCAAGTCTCTAGCTAACTACAACTGCGTCATCATCGAGGAGGCGGACGAGGTGGGAGAGGAAGACTTCATGCAGCTCGATGACTCGTTGCGTAAAGCGAACGCGGACATCATCGTGGTACTGCAGCTCAACCCGCCGGACAAGAATCACTGGATTATCAAGCGATGGTTCAATCTAGTAGACAGTGGAGTGCCTGGCTTTTATAAGGCTGTACCAAAGCTGGGTCTGACTGATTCTATTGCCGTGTGTACTACCTACCGGGAAAACATAGCGAACATTAACCCTAGCTCGGTGGCTAACTACGAACGGTACAAGGAGACAAAGCCTGAGTACTACTACAACTCTATTTGCGGGTACGTGTCCGAGGGACTGATGGGACGTATATTCAAGAACTGGAAACCTATTAGCGACGCGGAGTTCGATGCACTTCCCTACCCCTCTATCTACGCATTAGACTTCGGGTTCTCAAACGACCCGAGTGCCTTGGTAGAAATCAAATACCACAACAACGACGTATGGGTGCGCGAGCTGATATACCAGAAGGGACTTACTAACCCGCTACTGAGCCAGAAGTTCGAAGACCTGGGACTGTCATACGACGACGTTATATACGCCGACAGCGCCGAGCCAAAGAGTATCCAAGAGCTATGCGACCTGGGCTGGTTCGTAGAGCCTGCCGAGAAAGGTCCAGATAGTATTATCGCCGGTATCAATATGCTCCTAGAGAAGCGCGTACACTACACCGAGGGCAGTACCAACATCGCCTTCGAGCACGAGAACTACAAATGGCGGTTGGATAAAAACAAAGAGCCTACTAACAAGGCAGAGGATAAACATAACCACGGTATGGACGCTATACGGTACGGTGTATTTACTGACAGCCGTACAGAGTTCGTAGGGTTTGCAGGTTCGTAATCGTGTTACAATTCGCGTATGAGTATCTTTAAAGATATAGCCGGGCTTATTAGAGGGAAATCACAAGGCGGTTTTATCGTCGGGGGTTTGCCAGCCAACGGCTCTAGCTGGAACGGGAAGGACTTTTTAAGTGCCGCTGATATTTCTCTATACACCGACAAGGCTGTGATGAAACGCCGGGAGAAGGTGGGGGAAATTGAGTGGGTAGTAAAGGACGATAGAACAGGCGACACTATAGAAGATCACGATATATTGCGTATCCTGAACCATCCAAACGACCACTTCGACGGTTTCAAGTTTTGGTCTATGTGGCAGGGTTACTACGATTACATTGGAGAAGCGTACATCGTCATTGAAATGGGTGAGCGTGAAATCTTTGAGCCTAAAAATATCCAAGCGCTACACAGCCTAGTACCTACCAAGGTTACTACCAAGTGGAACGTAGACGGCACTGTATCAGCGTACGAGTATCAAACACGTACTGGAAAGCTACACTTCCTACCTGAGCAGGTTATTCGCGTTATCAACCCAGACCTGAAGAACCCGATGGTCGGACGCTCTTTGATTAAGTCCGGGGTGCAGTCCATTCAAACGGAGATTCAGATTGGTGCGTACCACGCGCGCGTACTAGAGAACGGTGGAAAGGTAGAGGGTGTATTCAAATTCAAGACTCCCCGCCTGCAGCAACACCAGCTCAAAGCACTGAAGGACGACTACGAGAAGGAGTACGCCGACGCACGTAAGTCGGGTATGCCTCTATTCCTAGGTGGAGACAGTGAGTACCAACGTACCGGGCTGTCACCTGACGAGCTATCGTTCCTAGAAGCGAAGTCAATGACACTCAAAGACATCGAGATTATGACTGGAGTACCCCAGGCGCTGCTTGGTAGTATGGACGGATTACAGTACTCAAATGCGGAAACATCACACCGCATCTTTTTGCGTGAGACTATCAAGCCATTGCTACGAAACCTAGCCGGTGGACTGGACAAGGTGCTACTACCAGAGGGACTGACACTAACGTTCGTAGATCCAACCCCTGAGAACGTAGAGGAGAAGATTAAAGTGATTGAGTCGGGCGTCAAGAACTACCTGATTACTCCAAACGAGGGGCGACGTATGCTCGCAGCTTTGATTGGTGAGGAGCTACCTGACGTACCTGACGGCAACAGTATCCTCGTACCGTTCAACATGATCCCGCTGGGTGACGCGTCTGTTGCGTCTAGAGAGGGCGACAGTGCAGAGAAAACGAGTAAAAAAAAAGATAACACCGAGGAGGTAGCGCACCCGCTCCGCGACCCGGACGTTCGAAAGGTGTACGGGAATATGATGGAGAAGCGCATGGACAACCGTGAGATTCCGTACAAGCGTGTGACAAAGCAATATTTCAACGCGCAGCGTGACCGGCTCATCGCTCGGTTAGATCCTACCAAGGCGCACGTGTTTCGAAAGGAGGGCATATTAGACGAGAACTTCTCTATCGATGTAGAGGTGCAGCTGGGTATGGGCGCGTTCCTACCACTCGTCAAAGAGCTAGTTATCGCAGCCGGGGTAGATGCACTGGAGCTAGTAGGGTCAGAGGACGACTTCAATGTGTCGGCTAACGTCACCTCTTGGATGGAGAAGCGTACCGGAGTATTCCTAAATAGTATCAATGAGACAACGTACAAGAAGCTCACGGAGCAGTTTGCGGAAAGCCTAGCAGAAGGTGAGGGGCGCAAGGCGTTGATTAAACGAATCGAGCAAACGTACAAGGACATCAGCCTAGCGCGTGCCACTACTATCGCCCGGACAGAGGTGCACGCAGCCACACAATTTGGTACTAACCAAGCGTACAAGCAGGCAGCTGTACCGATAAAGATTTGGGTAGCGGTGGGAGACTTCCACACCCGGGCGTCGCATGGCGCTATCGACGGGCAAGAACGACCGCTGAACTCTCCGTTCTCTAACGGTCTGATGTACCCAGGAGACGAAACCGGTGACGCCGGGGAGGTTATCAATTGCCGATGCTCTATATAGCTCGGTTTAGTATGTTACAATTTATTTATTAAAGCCTATGAAACATAAAATCAAACTCAACGGTCAAATAGTCGAAGTCAATGAAGGTGAAAAGGTTGTGGCTTCATTTGGCGTTGCTGTTAAGGCGGTAGATAAAGAAAACTACAAGCTGACTATGATTTGTAGTACTGAGGATATTGACCGGCACGGGGATACCGTACTGCAATCAGGGTGGGATCTAAAGCACTTTAAGAAGAACCCAGTTATCCTAAATAGCCACAACTACTTTGACGCTACCGAGGTGATTGCCAAGGCATCGAAGCCGCGTATCGAGGGTACTGGTAAAAAAGCGAAGCTGGTAATGGACTGGGAGTTTGCCGTTGAGGAGAACCCTAAAGCTAAAATCATCTTTGATTTATACGCAGGTGGATTCCTACACGCATCGTCTGTTGGTTTCATTCCTAAGAAGTTCGGGGAGCGAGAGGACGGAGGGCGTGACTGGTTCACCGTAGTAGAAGCGGAACTGCTCGAAGTATCAGCGGTATCAGTACCAGCCAACGCTGCAGCTACGCTAGCGAAAAGTATCGGTGCAAACCTAAAGGACGTCACAGAAGCTATTGGTATCGAGGATGAGTCAGTAGACGAACCTGAGGAGGTAGAAGAAGACACACCTGAAGTAGCAGAAGACGAAGCTGTAGAGGAAGAGTCAGAAGAAGAAGAAGTTGAGGTAGATCCAGAGGAACAGGAGGTGGAGCTACCGGCAGAGCCAGCTGAAAAGAAGGTGAAACCGTTGTCGCATAACCGGAAAGTATTAAACGCTATCCACAACCTAGAGAGCCAAAAGGCTAAAGGGCTGAAAGCAGCGCGTGCTAGTATTGAGAAACTAGTCGATGTGAGCGGTCTCAAGTCATTAGACGAAAAGACGAAAAGCAAAGTGAAGAACCGAAAGGTACACGCTGCGCTACGCAAACTGACCAAGGGTATCTAGTAGATATACCAAGTGAAGATAAGTGTGCACCAACAGGTCGAGACACCCCATGCACACAGGACACACGTCCGGGCTTCGTTTACAAAAAAGTAATTTTTACTTCTATGAACAAAGTTCTAAAACTAATCGGTTCTCTACTGAAACAAGGCTTCGCTACTGAGTCTGAAAAGACAAAGCTAGCGGGTCTGATCGCGTCTCTAAAGGATGCTGATCAAGAAGCTGTCGCTGACCAAGCTGACGCTGTAGGAGACCTGCCAGAAGGAGCACCGGAAGGAGCTGACGCTGACGAAGATGAAGACGAGGATGAAGACACTGAGGCTGTGGACGAGGGTGTGAAAGCACTATTCACGAAGCACGCGAACAGTATGACTAAAGCTATCAAAAGCGAAGTCAAAGAGTGGATGAAAGAGCAAAAGGCTCTTATTGCCGTGAAGGGTGGTATCTACAACCCTGAAGTACAAGAGAAGCGAGCTGTGCTCAACGATACACTTCGAAAGACTGTGTCGGCTTTCCTTGGAAACGACGGTGCTGCAATCAAGGAAATGACAACTACTAACGCTGACGGTGGTTTCACTATCGACAGTGAGTTGTCTGCTGAAATCCGACACTTGATTACAGAGTACGGAGTAGCACGTCGAGAAATGGAGAACGTGTCTCTATCTCAAGGCTCATACAAAGCTAACGACCTGGCAACAGACGTTACTGTGTACTGGGTAGACGAAGGAGCTGCAATCGCTTCGACAAAGGCTGTACTAGGGCAGGAGACTCTTACTCTTAAGAAGCTTGGTGCTATCGTAACGATGACCAACGAGCTTCTAGCGGACACTGAAATCGACCTTATGTCATTCGTGGCATCACGAGTCGCTGAAGGATTCGCTCGAGCAGAGGACTTGGCGTTCTTCAATGGAGCAGGTAACTCTGCCTCTGGTGGGTTCACAGGTCTATTGCAGGCAACCGACGTAAACGAAATTACTCTTGATGGTACAACGTTTACTAGTCTAGACGCGGACGACCTATTGGATGCGATTGACGCGACACCTACTGATGCCCTTGGCAATGGTAAGTTCTACTACAACCGTACTATCAAAAGTGTTATCCGTAAGCTGAAAGGCTCAGACGGGCAGTACATCTACCAAACACCGAGCCAGTCTGGTCCGGCTACTGTATGGGGTTACCCTGAGGTATTGGTAGAAGCTATGCCAACTGCAGCACAGACAGCTGTTGACACTTCGTTCGTTCTCTTCGGAGACCTACGGAAGGCTTGTATCTTCGGGTACAAAGGTGGTATTGAGATGGCACGATCTAACAGCGCTGTTGTTCGCAACGTTGCTGACGACGCTGACATCAACACATTCACAACCGACCGTGAAGCTGTACGATGGACACAACGTCTTGGTTACATCCGTATCTTGCCTACGGCTGTTACTAAAATCACTACTGCCGCTTCGTAGTAGCTGACACACGTACGCATTAAGTCCTTGTCCCCTTGTTTTGAGGGACAGGGGCTTTTGCGTTACACGAAAACGTGCTATTTTATTTATATATGGCAATACCAGAAAAAGATTTAAGAGTTGAATCAAGAAAGGGTTGGATTACTGCCGCTGGAGCAAACCCAACCACAGAATCCCAGTAATATGCTATTCACCTGGAGAGAAATACCCACCGGCTACGAGTACCACACTGAAGATCAGGAAGTGTTCGGTGCGATAACATTCCGCTACCACAAGGAGCTGGAGCCAGGTATCTGCGACGATATTGTATCCGCGTTACTGAAACACCCAAGCCAAGCGGAGTTGATAGAGGGTACAATAGATCTACCTGACGGCGAGCTTACTTACACATTTAAGAAAAAACTCACATGGGACAAAATCGACACTACCTCTACCGAAATAAAAAAACTGGACAGACTCACACGTTTGCGACACATCCTGACGAGATGGGCGAGCGCACCTTGGCGCATTACGTCTTTTTGCACGAGATTCGCGCGGGCTTTCAGGGAGGCGTTACGAAGGACGAGGGAGTAGATATATCCAGTGACTTGCTAGACGGTAAATAGCAACATGCTACAATAAAGGCATGGCAACATTTACATTTACACTTCAGGGATCAAGCGATACCGTTATCGGTGCGACTGATCGATTACAATTCGCCGGAGTCGCTGGTTTCGACGCTAAGGTTACTGTCGGAGAGTATAACGATACGACTCACGTTAAGTCTAATGCTGACGCTAATGACTCAAACGGTAACAGTCCTCGGAGTGTCAAGTATATCTCTGGTACTCAAGCCGACTGGGGAGACGGTACTGAAAACCTCGATCAGATTACTGAGTCTGAGTGTCCTCTTAAGATCAATTTTAGTGATGCGGCAAGTGTCGAAATCACAGATGCAATCTTTTACGCTTACGACGGGACGACTCCGACGGCGGTACCGACGGGCGTGACGTTTCAAGCGGCTGAGCAAGGCGATGCTAACTGGTCTAATGCTGAGGGATCAGCGGCGGCGGTTGCTCTCGCTGATCAAGCGGCGGCAACGTCTCACGATTACTTTATCGCTGTATCAGCATCTCCGGAAAGTGTCGGACTCAAGTCAGCTTTTGCTATCCGAGTCGAGCTCACTTACTCTTAAAAACTAATTAAAAAATCGAGGCTCTCTTGAGACT
>Ga0307935_1000835_pt1 | contig 12221 bp, 9 predicted proteins | sample OrgLakmetageno92_FD_201827 | JGI IMG/M metagenome (GOLD analysis project Ga0307935, IMG submission 201827) | Saline water microbial communities from Organic Lake, Antarctica - #92 | ecosystem: Environmental > Aquatic > Non-marine Saline and Alkaline > Saline | place: Antarctica: Organic Lake...
AACGAACTCCGTCATGCCATCGAACATCCACTAGGAGATGAAGATGCAGGACAAGAATAACCCGACGCAGACGAAGGCGTCGAACCCGAAGGACGTGCTCGCCGCGAGCGAGAGCCGGGTGCAGATGGGGCTGATCCCCCGCACCGCGCTCATCCATACGGCGATGGCGTTCGCGGACGGGGCGAAGAAGTACGGCGCCTACAACTGGCGCGAGGAGGGCGTGGGGGTGATGACGTACCTCGACGCGGCGGATCGGCACATCGCCGACTTCCTTGACGGAGAGACCGCGGCGGGCGACAGCAAGGCGCATCACCTCGGCCATGCTATCGCGTGCCTCGCGATCATACTCGACGCCTTCGCCGTCGGCAACGTGGTGGACAACCGTCCGCCCATCGCGCCGACCGCCGACTTCATGGAGCAGGTAAAGAGCGGCTCGACCTGCCCGGAGCGCAAGGAGGAGACCGATGGTAAGCGTGTCACTCATCAGCGCGATACTTTGGTGGGCGACTGCGGCTACCCCGGCTGCCGCAGTCGCGTGTGCTATCCCCACAACCCCGGAGGCGACGGTGAACTTTAGCGAGGCGTTTCAGAAGACGGTGTTCGATTGGGAGGGCGGCGACCGGCTGCACAACGTCCCGGGCGACCCGGGCGGGCTGACGAAGTACGGGATCTCGCAGCGGGCGTACCCGGCGCTTCGCATCGCGAGCCTGACGGAGTCGGCCGCGAAAGACATCTACCACGGAGACTACTGGCGCCCGCTCCGGGTGGGCGAGCTCCCCGACGCGCTGCGGTGGGACGTGTTCGACTTCGGCGTGAACGCCGGGCTGCGCCGGAGCGCGGTCGCCCTGCAGCGAGCGATCAATCACTGCCGCGGCGCGCGGGGGTATCCCGAGATCGCGACGGACGGGCAGATCGGGCCGCGGACGATCTCCGCGGCGCAGGGCTTGCCCGCGCTACGTCTGCTGCGCGTGTTCCGCGCGGTGCGGACGCAGCACTATATGATTCTGGCCGACAGGGGGATGGAGAAGTTTCTGGAGGGATGGCTGGACCGGGTGGACGGAACGGCGGGGAACGCCTAAAACCGCTCAGGATCGTTTCTAAGGGCCGCGGACGCAAAAAGGCCACTCCCGTACCCCCGGGAGTGGCCTTTTGCGTGTCCGTCAGCCCTGCGGGCGCCTGTCGCGGAACCGTTGGCTCAGTAAACCGGCCGCCGCGGTGGGCGCCGCGAGCGGACCAAGCTGGAAGAACCCGAGGTCACGAGCGTCGTCCAGAGTCAGACGCCGCTGCGAACGGACCTCCGGTCGCGGGAACATGACCTGAGCCCCCGACTTTCCTGTCATCACCTCGCTCCGAGGAACCTCCAACTGAAACAGTCCGTACGGTGAATCCCTCATGGCCGCCTCGAACCTCTCCGGGCCGAGGTAGTTATTAGGCCGCTCCCTTAGCCCGCGGTGGGTCGCTGCGTCCGGGAACCCAAATATCATCCCGCCGCCGTAGGGATCCGCATGGCGCCCACTGAACCGCTCGGGGAAGTCCATTGACGGGCCGGGCACCATCAGGGTCGGAGCGGTGAGGGCGGCCTGATCGGCGCCCGCGCGCGGTCCCTGAAACGGCCCGCGCCCGGAGCCCGGATCCTCCACCCGGAACACGCTCCGCAGATCGTCCGCGGGCGCCATCGCGCCCTCCGGTAGCCGGTCGAGCACGCCAAGGCGCTCCCCGAGGGCCCGGGCGTGCGTCGGCCCGATCTGTGTAAACTGAGTGAACCGATCGAACATCTCCGGCGTCATGCTCGGGTTCTCGTGCAGGAAGCGGACCGACCCCTGCAGGCCGAGCCGGCTGGACTCTAACGCACGCTTCACGTCGGGCCCGACGCCCGCCATCCGCAGGGCGTCGTCCACCACGCGCCCCCAACCTCGGCCGCCCGGCAGAGCGGCGGCGCCGCCCGCTACGAGCATGCCCTCCTCACTACCGGATTCCGTCGCACCGAGCCCCGCGGCCACCGCGCCGAGGCCGAACAGCGCACGTCGCTGCGCCACGCGATCGAGCCGCGCGGTCAGACCGAAGATGTCGGCCTCCCGGATCTGGCTCGGGTCGTAGTTCGCGAGACGCTCCGGGTCGGCCGGGACGAGCGGGGCGACTTCGATATTCACCTCGCGCAGCATGGCCGCGTTCTCCGGCTCGTTCAGGAGCGTGGCGAAGCTCGGGGCCTCCCCGATCTCCTGCCGTAGCTGGTTGAACGTGGGCGTACCACCCCCGTGCGCGGTCGTGCTCGACCCGAGGAGTTCCGCCGCCCGCGCTTCGAGCGTCTGGCCTCGTGCGAGCGGCTGCTCGCGGAGGTGCTTGATGACGCCCCACCGCATCGCCTGTACGTTCGACACGTCAACGGGCTGCCCCGTCATCTCGCTGAGGCGCGCGGCCGTCCGCCGGTAAGAGGGCGTCATGCCGAGCACGGCGATGTTGTCCACGCGGCGCGCGCGAACGCCGGGCGTTACCGGCCCGCCCCCCGCCCCCGCAAACTCGTGCGTGTCGATCACCGGGCGCGTCCGCACCCGGCCCTCCATCGAGCCGAGGATCGTCGCGTCCAGCAGGTTCGCGCCGAACGGATCGACCTTCACCCCGCTCAGGACACCCTGCGTGTTGCTCATGGCCGCTGCGCGCCGGCCGCCCGAGGCCGTCGGCTGTGGGGCGAACTGCCCTGCCGCCAGCAGGCGCCGGGAGATCAGGTCGTCGACGGGCGTGGTCAGCGCGGTGATCGCGTTGTTCGTCGTCGCACTCGGGAGGAGCTCCGTGCCCGCCGCGTCGACGATCTTACGGATAGCCTCCGGGCCCGTCGGTCTGCCGGCCTGCACCCAATCTCTCCAGATTTGGATCGCGCCCTTCGCGTTGCCCTCGATCGAGGTGCGCGGACTGCCGGCGGCCGCCATCCATGCGAACCGGACCGCATCGTCCTCGCCGAAGGTCCGCAGGATCGTGTCCGCGCTCGAACGGTACCAAGCGTCGAGCTCCGCCCCGAGGAGAGCTTGGCTCGCCATCTCGCGCTCACCCGGCATGAGGCTCGCGATGTGCAGCGCCTCCTCGGCCCGGTGAGGGTTGTCCTGTTCCATCCGCAGGAACATACGTCGCTCGGGCGGGGTGAGGTCTTCGAGGAACTGCTCGCGGTGCGCGACGGCGCGCTCGGGCACGACCTTGTTGAGCTCCGCCCGGTAGAGCGCCTGCTCCGTCATCGCCTCACCGGCCGTGACCGGGGGGCGCCCGGGGCCCGCGCCCTGCGCCGCTCGGGGCGTCGGGACCGGGGCGGACTTGAACTCGGGGTGCGCGAGGTTCAGGATGCTGTACTGATTGTTCTCGATCCCGTACTGGATCGCAGCGTCCTGATCGTCGAACGTCTTCGTAAGGTTGATCTCATGGCCGGAGCCTGTCGAGGTATCCGCGCCGCTCGCCGTACCGATCCTCAGATCGGGGTCGGCCCGTAGAGCGGCCTGCACCTCGGGGTCATCGATGAACGCACGGATGTCAGCCTCGGTGAAAGGCTCCTCCTGAATCCTCGGCGGGATGAGGTCCTCGGCCGCGACGGCCCACAGATCTTCGCCCGCGAGGGTCTCGCCGGTACGGGGGTCGATGGTGCTGCCGCCGTAATTGCTGTGACCTTCAAAGACGCCGCGCGTTGCCGGGGCCGGGTCGATAGGCCGCGCGCGAGCTTCCGCACCGGCCCCGCGCCGCAGGTCCGTAGCGGCGAGGAACGCCTGCTCCTGTGCGTCCGAGATCGGGCCCTCGCCCCTCCGCGCACGATCCGCGTTGATGCGGTCAAGGCGCTCGCGGTGGGGCCCGTCGATCGGGGGGCGCTCGGCCGCGGCCCTGCGGAGCTCCTCCGCGTCCACGGGGTACGGACCTTTCGAGTAAAACTCGGCCCATTCCGACAGAGGAGCGTCCGGGGCGGGCCGCTGGTCGCGCAACGCCTCGCGCCGGGCGGCAACGTCGGCCATCGCCGCGTCCGCCTGAGCGGGCGTGACCATCCCCAACTGCTCGGACTCGTCCGCGCCAAACCGGCGTCCCGTATTCTCGCGGTTGAGGAACACGCCTTCCGGCGTACCGTCGTCCACGATGAAGCCCGCGGTCATATCTTCCAGCGGCATGTCGCGAGTGATTTTCCCGTCCTCCAGCGCCTTCATCTCCACGTTCATGTGCATCGGGTCGCCCCGGAGGATCTCGCCACTCTCCAGCCGGTAGGCGGCCTCTAGCGGCTTCTCCCCGGGCCGTACCGGGGGTAGATCGGGCATGGGCTCGGGAGCGGTACGCGGGTCGATGTAGTTGCCCATGTCGTCCACGGCGCTCGCCCCGCCCGGGAGCCCCTCAGCGTCCGCGCGCTGGCGCAGGAACGCGAGCTCGTCGCCGGTGAGGTTGGGATCAACCGGAGCGCCCTGCTCCGAGGAGAACTTGTGGATCTTGTCGTCCGCCGCCCTCACGGCGTCGTCCACCACTTCCGGGTTGACGGCGTTCCCCTGCAACAACGCCCGAGCTTCGTCGCTCGTACGCGCCACGCCCTGATCGGCCTCGGCGATGATGCTGGACTCACCACGCTTCACGCCCACCACCTTCGCGGCCTGCGCTCGGGTATGGGCCGTACCGGCCGCCAGATTGTAGGCCCCGCCGCCCGCGTGGGAGAACTCGTCGAGCGCGCTCTCTACGTGGATGTTGCCGAGGCGGTTGCGCACCCCCGGCTCCTCGATGTTCGCCAACCAGTGCGAGCGCCCCGTGGGGACGAACACACCGCGCGCCTCATCGAACCACCCGGGCAGCATGGTGTGGCCCTGCTCGACCAGCCTCAAGACCTCGGCCCGCGCCGTCGGGGTGATGCTCGTCAGATCGAGCTTGGCGAGCGTGCCGATTTTCCGCGCGGCGGCGATCGGAATGAGGGCCGCACCGAGCATCGCGTCGATCCCACCCTCGAACAGGCCGCGCTGTAGCGGCGAGGCGTCAGGACCGAGGAACGAGAACTCGGGCACCGTGGCGCCGATACCCCCGGACAGGAGGGCGGGGCCGGCTACCGGGCCGCCCATGTTAGCGGCGGCACCGTAGCCACCGAACAGCGTAGCGCCCGTACCGAGGACGCGCCCGGTCATCGCCGCGCCCGGGTGCCGTGCCTCGATCTGCGTCAGCGGACGGTTGAAGGTCTCCTCGCCGAGACGCTCTGCGGCGCCCTTGGCGCCCGCCATGTCGAGGAGCCCCGCTACGGGGCGTGCGACCTCCAGCGGCCCGCGGAGCATCCCCACGGCCGTCGCCCGCGCCGCGTCCGAGTTGCCGGAGATGATACCGTCCCGGGTCGTCTCCATCGTCGCGTCGAGCAGCCCACGGGCCGCGCCCTCAAACTGATCCCGGTGACCACTGCGGCGACGGCGGTCTATGTTCCGGTCGAAGTCGAGGCGCTGGTTCTGAGTGCGCGACTTCACCACCGACCGGAGCGACTCCAGCCCGTGAACCCCCGGCACGTTTGCCTGTAAGATGAGCGCGTTGATCCGGCCGAGCGAAGTGCCGGAGGTCTCCAGCATCTCCATCGCGCGTAACAGTTCCTCTGGATTCATCTCCGCCCTCCCGGCACCACGTCAAGGCGCGGAACACCCACGCGCCAGTTCGGTTGAACCTGTGTCATCCGCAGTCGCACCTGCCGCGCGGTCTGCCGGATGCTCGTCTGCTCGGACAGAGTGAACGGACCGAACTCGGTCTCGTCCCCGTCCGGGTAGAACTTCAAGAACAGGGTCGCGCTCACGTCGCCCACCGTCTTGTCGTCAGGAATGAGGTAGAGCATCGAGAACACCTGATCGCCCTCGCCAAGCTCCAGAGGGCCGCCCTCGGCGAACGGTACGAGGCTACTATAGTCCTCGCCGCGCTCGTGCTCGAACAGGGTGTACTCGTCCGTGGCGGTCTTGCCGATCATGAGCGGGTACTGGTTCGGCGAGCGGTCGATCCCGTAGGTGCGCGAGAGTTCACCGAACATCCAGAATTCGTGAATCCAGTTGTAGCTCACGTAGCGGTCGTTCGACGCGGACCCGGCCGAGGGGTAGTACCAAGTGACCTCACCGTAGTCGGAGTTCGTAGTGCAGAATACCAGCGACCGCTGAACGGTGTTGAAGTCGCTGAACACGTAATCGCCCACCTCGCTCGGGAGGGGCTTCACGAACCCGTCGTAGCGGAAGAACCCGCGTTTGCCCATCCAGAACGCGAGCGAGCCAAACATGCCGACCGCGTGGCGGGAGATGATCCCGCAGTTCGCGCCGGCCTGAGAGACCTTGTAGATCGCCGTGCCGCCCACGAACTCCATGCGCTGCAGGTCCGTGTCGGTCCAGATCAGGGTCTCGTCCTTGCCCCGGCGACCGCACATCAGTTCCCCGTTCCCGGGGAGGGGGTAGTCGCCCGCGAAGCTGTCGCTCGCCGCGGTCCAGTCCGTGCGGTCGTCCTGATCGGACCACGCGAGGGCCCGGCGATCGCCGTCCGCCCCGAGGGCCACCAGTACGCGCTCGGGCGTTACGACGATCGCGGTCGCGGTAGGCGCGTTCGCGACCGCCGTCAGGTCGTTCCCGGTGTCGAGATCCCACTCGTAGATCTTCCCGGTGGGTACGTGGCACGCGACGAGGACCTCCCCGAACGTGTCGAACTGCCACGAGGAGGCCTCGACAATCTGGTTCTTCACGTCGGAGACGACACCGCCGTACGGGCCCGCGCCATAGAAGCCTTCGCCGTACGCCGCGCCGTCCACCACAGTGGCCTCTTCCTCGCCGGCCACGAGGTCGCCCGGGGTGATCTCCGTCAGCGTACCGACGGAGTATCCCCACACCTTCGACGCGCCGCCGAAAGCGAGGTACATGACACCCACGTCGTCCCTCCAGCCGAGCATGCCGCGGATCGGCTGATCGAACGTGATGTCCGCGTCGGTGCTCAACGTGGCCGCCTGCCAGCCGCCGATCGGCTGTAGGGCCCCCTCGTACCAGCGGACGAGGTTCATGTCGTAAATGCGCCCCATCGACTGATACTCCGTACCGTTGCGATAAGCTCCGGGCGGGTACGCCAGTTTCACGAGCGGCATCAGTAGCTCCCACCGAGCCCGGTATTCAGCAGGCCCCCCGGGCTGGAGACATCTAACGGGGCCGGATCGTTCGGGGCGAGCAGGCCTTGGGGCTCCACCATCGACCCGAACAGTCTGCCGACCTCGGTCTGACCCGTCTGCCTCGCGACGTTACCGGCCCCCTGTGTGGCGACCCGGGCGAGCGCGCCCGACCGGATCAGTTCGCTCGCCCGTTCGGCGCCGCCATCCTCCAGCAGAAGCTCGCTGATGAGTTCCCCGACCCGCTGACGGCGGGACTCCATGTTGAACAACTCCGAACGCACCGCGCCCGAGCTTACCGTCGGCAGCCCCGGATCGAAGGCGGGGAACGCCGCATCAATCGCCGCCTGAAACCGCTCCCGGCCCTGCACGCGATCCATAAGCTCGGCGTACTGTCTACGCGCCGGCCGGAATCCCGGGACGAGTTGGTCGAGGTACGAGTCGAGCCGCTGACTGGCCGCGATCGCGTCGCCGATCTCATGCGAGAGGGCCGGCGGCTTCATCTGCCGGGAAAGAAGCTCCCGGACGGACTGGAGCTCCCGGAAGTTCAAGTTGTTGACCCCGGACGCGGAACCGCGTACCCGGGCAAGAATCTCGTTCGTAACCGGATTGGACCGAAGGAAGCGCAGGAGCTTCGGGTCGTCCACCGCCACGTTCGTGTCCTCCAGCGGCTTCCAGATAGCGCGCTTCGCCGCCGCCACCTGCTCGGGGTTCACCCGAGCGCGCAGCGCCGTGATGGCCGTCTCCGGCCGACTGACGGCCGTTCGCAGTGCGCCCGGCGCCTGCGCGCCGAAGGCAGGGATGTCGGCGAGCACCGCATCGTCGCCGAGCGCCCGTACGGCCCCGGGAAGATCCCCGGGCGCCAAGCCGGCCCGCTGTGCCGTCCGGGTGAGCGCCGCCCGTGCCGCCTGCGACGTGGTGCGGAAAAGCCCTCCAGCGACGCGCATAGCGGCCTGACCGCCGGCAACTGCGCCCTGCGCCCCGACCCCTAGCATAGCCCCCGCCCCCGCGCCGGCCGCCGTCGGAAGTGCCCGTTCGACGGGACCGCCCTCGGCCTCGCCCGCGGCGATAAGTCCGCCCTCAATAGCGCCCGTTCCGGCCGCCGCTCTCCCGGTACGGAGGGCGCCGCCACCGCCGCGCATCGCGTCGAACAATCCTCGGCCCGCGAACGGAGCGGTCGCGACGATGCCGGCCCCTTCCGCGGCCAACGAGGCGCCGGGGTTCGTCGTGCGGAGCGCGTCCACGCGCTCACGGGAACCTTCTACGGTCTCGTCCCACGCGGCCAGCGCGGCGTCCGAAGCCCCGCGCAGCCCTTCGCCGCCCATGAGGGCCTCGACGCCCGCGCGCTGCGACGCGAAGCCGCCCGCCGCTTCGTCCGCCCACCCGAACGTCGCGCCCTGCGCGAACATGCGGTTGAAGTTCGATACGGGGGAGTGCTCCGTCGCCACCCGAAGATCCTGCGCCCGCGCCTCCTCGGCCCGAACGATCGGGTCCGCGGCAAGCTGGAGCGACATCAGGCCGGGGATCTGCCCGTTGGTGATTTGCCGGATGCGCTCGTTCACCTCGTTGTACGACGCACCCTGCCGCATGGCCTCCTGCGCCCCACGAAGAAGTTGTGCAAGACGTTCGGGGTCCATATTAATTTCCTCTCGGAATCAGGTCGCTGAACTCTCCGGCACCGCCGGAACCGGCCGGGCCGCCGAAGGTCGGGGGAGCGAAGCCGTCCATGCCGCTCTGGGCCCGGAACATCTCCAGAACTTCGGGACCAGCGATCGTCTCGTCCTTGATGATGTCGGCCTCCAACCCCTGCAAGGTCTGCTCGATATTCCCGATCGTATCTCCCTCATCGAAACCGAAGTCTCGGTAGATCAGATCGCGAGCCTGTACGGCCGTGATACCGCGGACGCCGGCCTCCCGGTGCGCGATCCTGTCGATGAAGACACCGAGCGCGTTGAGGAACTCCTGCGTCTCCGGGTCAATCCGGTGCCGCTGCGAGAGTACGGTCGTAAGTACCCCGTTCTGCTCGTAGCGGAGCCGGTCGAACCGGAGGCCGCGCAGCGGGTTCTCGGGGTTCTCCGCCATCCGCTGTTGGAGGTAGTTCTTGATGATGCCGTAGCTCAAGCGGTTGGGCACGGCCAGTGACGCCGCCTCGTACTGTTCCGTCGTGAAGCCCTTCGAGGGGTCTGGCGTCTCCGCCAGCCACGGCTCGCCGATGGTCTCCCCCGTCTCCGGGTTACGGAACACGTTGTAGACCTGCCCGTCGGGGCCGAGGAACTCGGTCTGCACGCCGCGCATCGTCTCCGCCTGCGGGATCGCGCCTACGAGAAGCTGACCGTCGAGGCCGACGTAGGCGCCTTTCTTCCCGTCCCACGAAGCGAGTACGACCTCGCCGTTGAGCAGGCGCACCGGCTTCGGCGCTTCCAGATTTCGTTCCGGGGCTTGGGCCTTGCCGAGCGGGGCGATCGTAGCCCCGGTCTGCTTGTTGATGAGGTCCATCGAACCGTCGGGGCGCGTGATGACCTGTGTTTCCAGTTCACCGGGCTCGGGCCGGGACGCCAGAATCGACTTCGCCTCACCGGACGCGAACGTCTGCCCGGCGAGCGCGGCCTTGCCGATGACGGACATCAGTCCGCCCCGCTGCATGTTGCCCGTGGCGAGGAGGCCGGTGGCCCCCGCGCGCATGAGCGCCTGCCGGCGGACGCGATCGTTCTCTCCCGCGCTCAGGCGAGGGTCGGCCGGGCCGGAGAACGCCTGCTCCAGAGGAGGACGTCCCGGGGGCGCGGCCGGCGCTGCCGGAGGTGCCGCAGCGGGGTTAGCCTGCTGCGTCGCGTGCTGGGCGAGAAGTAGCTGCGCGAGCGGAGAGTCGAAGACGGTAGGCATTACTCATACCTCCGGCCAACATCACCGAACCTGTATCGCGAGAGCGCCGGGGGGCGAGGGGCCATCGGGCCCATAGACGGGCCGGCGGACGGCGCCATCGCGCCCATAGACGGGCCGGCGTACGGCGCGGAAGTATTGTAGATCGCCTCGTCGAACGACCCTATTCCGGCCTCGTAACCGGAGGGCCCGGCGGCGGAAGGGCCTTGGAGCCCCGCGCCGAACGTAGCGCCACTGGCGCCGCCCGCGAGCATGCGCTCCATCCATCCGGCACCGTTGCCCTCGATGGTCTTGGACATGCCGTACGGCCCGGTGCTGTTAGCGAGCATCTCCTGCGAAGCGCCCAAGCGGCTGAGGTTGTGCTGCCCCGAACTGAGGGCGAGACCGTGCGCCCCGGTAACCCCCTCCGAGAGCATGCCACCCCGCAGTAGCGCGCGGTGCAGTTCCTCGTTCGACGCGAACGCACCCTGCGCCGCGCCGTACTGGCCGCCGCGGCCGGAGCCGGAGAGTGTGGCCTGTTTGCGGAACTCGTTCATACGCGCGGCCGAGTCTCGGTCGAACGCCGCGAGCGTCGGGTCCATCACGTCCTGCAGGTACGGATTCATCCACGCCCGATAGCTCTCGGGCCCGAAGCCCGGGTCGACGCCGGGGATGCCCGCGCCGATGCCGGCCGCGGCGTTCGAGAGCCTCAGCCCGCCGGGGCGGAGATACTGTTCGATCCACCGCTGCGTCGCCGGGTCGAGGCGCTGCGTGGCCGTCTGGTCCCCGCCCCCGCCCAACAGGCCGCCGAGCGCGCCTAGGCCGGCGCCGATCGCGATCGGGCCGATGGCGAGGGTCTGCCCCGCCACCTCGGGCATGAGGTGTCCAGCGAGAATCGTCAGTGCCGCCGCAGCGACGAACCTAAGAAACGTCGTCATCATCCTGCTCCACTTCTTCGGGGGTGACTTCGGGGGTGACTTCGGGGGCTTGCCCGGCCGCCACGATCGCCGTCAGTTCGTTGACGTGCGCCGCGAGCAGTTTCGTCTGTGCCTGCGACTGCTGGTAGCGCGCGATGGCGGCCTGTACGATTTCCTGCTGTGCGTCAGTCATGGCTATCTCCTTAGTCGGTCCTGCTCGATCCGCGATACCCCGTGCGGCATCAAGGTCGCTACGGAACACGGGGGCTAATCCTGCCGGCCAACGAGCGGGCCATCTCCGCGCCCGCCTCTGCGATCTCCTTCATATCTTTCTCTCCACATCCGTTACAAGGTTTACCCATTGGAGGGATCCTTTGTAAAGAACTGCCGCCAACTAGACCCGTCGTACACCCAGCCCTCCACAATCTCCCTCCATGCGGAGCCATCGTACACATAGGGCCTCTGCACCCCCCGCCACGCGGAGCCATCATACACGTTCCATGTCTCTACTGCCATGATGCCTCCTTAGTAGATGAGGTGTAGGGCGCCCTTGTTGGGCGACCCGGTGGGAGAGGAGGTACTGCTGGTGATGCTGGATATGAAGGGTACTACCTTGCCGCCCAGCGTTAGCCGGGTGGTCGCGGTCTGTGTGTCGTCCCACGTTGGCTCGGCGTTGTCGCCGGCCTCGTAGAAGCCGATCTCTGGTGGGTTACCCCCGCCTTTGTACCCTTGGAAGTCCTCGATGAACACCTTCGGGTGATTCCATACGGTAGAGCTGTCCCCGATCAGGATGTAGTGCTCGCTGGCGCTGTCGTCGTGAACGAAGCGCACCTCCGCGAAGCGGTCGTCAGCGACGTGGGCGGAAACTACCGACGCGGATACGTTGTACCACTTCTCACCGCTTTGGTGTTGGTACCCCCCAAGCTGGAGTTGTGTGGCCCCTTTGGTCGACCCGTAGTCGTAGATAGTCACGCGCATAGCACGCATGTGGTTAGAACCAGCGGGCGCCCTAATAGCTATAGTGCCTGTGATAGTGTAGTCTACGTTGAAAGCAGGGCCGTACCACATCCGGTGGCCTAAGTCTCCTTTACTGTCTAGGTCAGAATTCGTGTCATTATACATCCCCCCGTCCGTTATCCCGACTAGCGCGACACCACTGCTGTCTCGAAACGAAAAGTTAGGGGTTGTATCACTCTGTCCTTGAAGCACCATATTCTCGCCAGTCACATAGATCCTGTAGTCGTCCCCGTCCGTCTGGCTCCAGACTAGGCTGGGGAACACACTTTCAAGAGTGAGTGCTTCTGAAGGGTCGGTGAACGTGGGGGTACCGGAGAACTCGGGAGTGCCGGTGA
>Ga0307935_1000837_pt1 | contig 12204 bp, 15 predicted proteins | sample OrgLakmetageno92_FD_201827 | JGI IMG/M metagenome (GOLD analysis project Ga0307935, IMG submission 201827) | Saline water microbial communities from Organic Lake, Antarctica - #92 | ecosystem: Environmental > Aquatic > Non-marine Saline and Alkaline > Saline | place: Antarctica: Organic Lake...
ACAAACTAATGATATGCATATGAGGGCTCAAGCTTATTTTTGGGACAGAAATAAACCTAAGAATCCAAACATTATTATTGATAATAATGACTTCAGAAATCCACGCATCCTAGCACAGCAGTAATCTTTGCCATCTCACTAATTCCTTAAAAATAAGTGTTCAAGATTCCTGCGTTGGATCACCATTTTAAGTCTAGAATTAACTGTCGAACACCTAAACTCAATAAACCTGGTTGTGAGATCCGATGTCTAAAAACTCGTAGAATTCTTCTGTTTCACGATAAACTACTCTCAAATCACCACTTACAGAAAAGGCGCGTAAACCTTTCTTGCTTCCAATCAGAACATGATCATTGAGCGGCGTGTCACGAGCTCCATCAATGAATAGTCCAAGCCTCTTTTCAAATTGCTTTACCTGTTTTGGATTGTTACCGACTCTAGACTTAAAATTCTTTACAAATGTACGATGACGCCGAATCGGCTTCACGGCCTAAGGTCTTTCATGAAGCCTTCGACGCTTTCGAAAGATTCAATTTTTTCTTTATTCTTTTCGTCATCAAGCTCGTCGATCATCTTGGAATAGCGCTTATTAGCATCAGGGCTTAGGATGATAGTGGTGCTATCAAAGTCCAGCTTGCGACCCTCAGCTTCTGCTTTAGCCCATACCCTTATATACGCTTGCGCTGAATCGAAGCCTAGTTCTTTGGCTCTTTTCTCTAGACCATCTCGGACATCTTTATCTATCGGAACTTGTATTTTTGTCGTGTTCATAATACCTATATAGTATCAGAGTAGTATAATTATATCAATTAGTTACTAATACTTCCATTCAGGCGTTAGATAATTTCATTGTCTATACTAAGTTGGATTAATTTATCATTAATATCCATTAACTCAAAACACAGTGTGTTCGATCCGCTTCTCAGTTGGCTCACCAAGACACTTATGTTAAAACAGAACTAATTTACTTTTGTTTCTTTGATACAATATTCTCATGAAACAAGTCATCTTATTTTCTACTATCACTGACGCTAATTCACGAACTATATTATCTCAAATTTTTAGTGACACAATTCAAAATAAAGTCTTAGCGTACATGCCTAGCGATGGTGTTTCCAGCTCGACAACGTATATCGAAGAATGGCGAAGCTACGCTAAAGAATACGGAGCTGCCTTTAATTTAGTAAACAACCACTCGTCTGAAGAAACAGAAAAAGTTAAACTACTGGATTCAAATATACTGCTGATAAGTGGCGGTAATACTTTTACACTACTGAATAACTTGCGTGAATCTGGCTTAGACCATACCGTTAAAGAGTTTGCTCAAAAACCTAGTTTTGTTCTTTCAGGCTTCAGTGCGGGAGCGCTTGTACATACGCCGACTATCGACGTATGTAATTTACCAAACTTCGACGATAACTTAGTTGATATTACCGACCTTACTGGATTAGGGATTATTAACTTTGAAGTATTTCCACATTATGTAGATAATTTACACGAAAAAATAATCAAAGAATATAGACTCACCGCACATTACCAAGTTCGAGAAATAAGCAATGAAGATTTTATCTCTTTGAACATATAGAATTACTCGCTAAGAAATATTTTTAGGTACAACGAGAAGCACTGTGGATCTCCAAATAATGAGAATTATTTTAGATCTCTGGCAATAACTTGAACCATCCCATCAATCCTTTAAACATCTGTGCGAATGATTCCTGCGCCGTGTCATCAAAAAGCCACAAGTCATAACTGAATTTTTAGGATTTCAATGTTTTTGTACTATAACCATCAATATAGAAGACTATTTTTGTAAAGATGTCGAGTACTAAATAGGCTCCTACTGATACGGTTGCGGAGACGAGTCCGTATCCTTCTGGAGCAAGAATAAATACAACTGGGAAGGCTGTCCATCCCAATAGTACATAACGAAGTACAAAACTTAAATTCTTAGACTTTGCTTTTACTATTCTATAGACGAGAGCTGCGTATGCAGCAGTACTGACCGCGAACAACGCAAGCATATAGCCACTAGTAAAGACTGCGGATAGCGCACCGGTAATCATGACTATATTTATCAGATAGACGACAGTCGCAATCTCTTGTGCAGTGAACTTCAACGACTTTCCAATTTCATACATAAGTAAACTACAGCTTAGTGCATAGAACAGCCACCTTGTGTAGAGAACCGTTTCTCCATCGGCGCTAATTGAAGCAAAACTTCCTTCTAACATAACAATGTATGATGCTATCGTTATAAGACTCACGAGGGCAGCGGTGTTGAATGACTTTCGATGCATGAATGCAAAATATAGACTACTAAGAGAAAATATAAGGATACCTATCAAAAAAATTGTTTCCATCGTGTGGCTTCTTTTGTTATTGTGCTTAAGTATTTACATATTTACTCTATCATACTATTGCTATTCTGAGTCTGTGCTACAACCGCCACTTCGAAGTACTGCTTATGTTTACATAGATGAAAAACATAAGATTAGAGATATTCCAGCAATTATCGGTATATCTTCTAGGATATCTGAATGGTCTTATTTCTAGTCAACATTTGATTGCGATAAAATAAGTAAGTTCGTACTTTTGTTAAAAATATTTTACCTTCTAGAAGTAACTTGCACCACCTCATTAAAGATATGTATGCAATAACCCCAGCGAGCGATCATTGCTTTAATTTTATAAAAGTCAGAAAATCAGGATATTACGGATTTTAATATTTATGTGTTCGTCAGGAGTAAAAGAGTTCAGCTTCAGTTTGGCTGAAAAAGATCAAAGTTTTTCATTGCTTCAATCATTGTACTTATGTATAGTTAGCTTATAGATTAAAATAACCTGTGAATCTATGCTAGGCCACAGGATGTATCAATGAGGGGGTTATTAAATATGGACAAGTCTACAAGCTGGACGCTTGGCAGGATAGTTGGATTAGTTGGGGTTTTGATAGCAGGAAGTCTTTTGGTCTATCATTTTACTTTTGATAAGAACACGAGCTTGAATTCAGAAGCTATTTTGGACGAACTAGCAAAGGTAGAAAACGATCCGAAGTTTGCTCAGTTCTTCTCCGACGGATTAGCGTCACTTAACAGATTAGACTCTGACAGTGACGGCATACCCGATGTCAACGACTCAGATGATGATGATGATACTATTCCTGATACAGAAGACAACGACGACGATGGTGATGGGAACGAGGATAGTATTGACCCGAGCACCGCGATTGTTGGCGCAATTGATGATGATACGGCTACTGCAGGGATTGAAGGTCTTACAGGTCCAAGCGGACGCGATGGTAGAGATGGACGAGACGGAGTCGATGGAAGTAATGGCAGTGATGGATTGTCTGGAGATGATGGTTCTGCGGGTGTAGACGGATCTAACGGTGATGAAGGGCAAGCAGGGTTAGATGGAAGTTCTGGTACCGATGGTGTACCAGGTCCACGCGGAGCTACCGGCGCAACAGGAGCTACTGGTTCAACTGGAGAAAAAGGCGAAAAAGGTGACACAGGAGCTACTGGCACAGTTGGCGTCGTAACAGATGATGGCGTTATTGACACCCAGCTTACTGGAAGTGATTTAGACATCCAATTGTTATTAGCAACTAATTCAGGCTTATCAAAAACAGCATTAGGTTTGTCACTAGACACATCATGCTCAAATAATGAAGTGTTGAAATGGAATGGTAGTGGTTGGGATTGTGCAGGTGATGACGGTGGAATAACATATACGGCAGGGAGCGGAATTGCTATTACTTCGGGTGTTATCGCAAGCGTGCTAGGGACGAGTATCGACAGTTCAGAAATAGCTGACGGTGCTATAGTGACAGCCGATCTTGGTGATAGTCAGATAACGAGTGCCAAGGTAGCTGATGACACGCTCAATTTTGATGTTTTTGCAGATGCCCTGGTTGTTGATGCGAAAACAAGCGTAACGGTTACCGATACCAACGAGCTTGAAATATCTAGAGCAAGCCAAGGACAATTTCTATCATTCACTGACGGAACGGATACTCACAGTTATATGAGTGGGGCAGGTACACCTGAAGGCACTGAAACTGCCGATACCGGATCGCTCTACGTAGACACAGCTAACGCAGTTTTATATATAAAAAGTGATGATGGTGACAATACTAATTGGGAAGCTATTGGTGGTGGCTTGAGCCGACTTGGTTTGATCACTTCAGATCCTGCGCCTGCACAAGGCGACGCAATCTACACAGCTGATGCTTCAGGTGCTGGTTTTGATATAACGCTCCCGGCTGCCACTGGTAGCCAGCAACGAGTTATATTGCTTGGTGGTGACGTTGAAACCAACACAACAACTATCAAAGTACAGTCTGGTGAAAATCTCAATGCTATTACTGACGGTACCAAATTATTAAACAGAAACGGCCAACGTATAGAAGCCATAGATCGAGCAATTGGTCAATGGGACATAGTTGATTTCACAGAAAGTAGCACGGAGCCGTTAGCTCGTGTGCATGTGCCGATGGGAAGTAACTTCTCCAACGTAGCTGGTAATGGTGTATACCAGGTAATTGAATTCGGTGCAGCATCATATGACACCGACAGCGCCTGGGATGATGCCAACGACAAGTACGTAGTGCCTAACGATGGTGACTATAGCCTCGATGCAGTGTTTAGCTATGTCAATAACGGTTCGAGTACTAACGACCCAATGACCATAGTCGCACGCGTAAACGGCTCAACAAATGCATTGTCGCTTCGTCACGATATATCTGATCAGATTAATACTGGCGGTGCTTTAACCGCGACACTTTCTGGGCTCATCCCTGGTCTGAGTGCTGGTGACGAAATTACTATGGAGATGTTCGATGCAGACGATATAATTGTTACCCAAGGAAATGGATCGAGTCTGAGTATTGTTCAGCAGCCAAACTCCCAGGTAGTTGACCCAGGTGATGTACCGGTTGAAGATGTAGAAGTCGTGTTAGACACTAATACGACAGGGCTCGGTGGTGTTCTCAATCTACCAGCAGACTTAAGTGATTACGAATATGTGAGAGTTGAAGTCTCAGACCTCGGATATAACAGTGCACCAAACCCACACACATTTAGCGGACGATTGAAGGTAGGAGCGATTGCAAACAATAGGTTGTTTGTCTACGACGAAGGAGCCACCGCATTGTTCGTAGACTTTGATTCGACAGGAACTGTAGGAACGATAAGTTCTAGTGATGCAAACTGGCAGTCAGCCACATGGCGAGCCGTCGGTATTAAGGCTCAGAAAACTGTCATTAACAATAATGACGTTGCTGTGAACGACCAAACAGCATCTGGCTACTTTGACATTGGCGATATGCGAATGCAGTGGGGGTCAAGAAACTTTAACGGAGGTCAAGCAGGGGGTACTATAACAGTCACTCTTCCTGCTCCTATGGTGAATACCGACTATTCAGTGACTGCAATATTTGATCAGGCATTGTCTTTTTCTAGCACTCCAGGAGCACTAAGGATTAACTCTAAAAACCTTCTCGACTTTGATTTATTCATCCCTGGGCAAGTAAATTCAGGAGGATCTGTATCTTGGCAAGTAATGGGCTTAAAGCCATAAGCAATTTACCGATATTCTAACATGAGTAAACCAGTGAGCGATGTAAAACCCAAGAAAAAGCCAGAAAACTTTTTAGATCTCACTACGAAAGGCAGAGAAACAGCTGAAAATAGTAAGCGTGAAAAACCCAAAAAAGATACTAGACGGCCAAAGCTCACAAAAAAGGTGATTATCGCTGCTGTTACCGCAGTAATTGTCATAGTGTCAGTTGCTGCTTATATACTGTATTTTCAACCTACGAGTGAGCTTACTAACCAACAGGTTATTGATAGAGTTCAATCTTTGAGTGACGTTCCAAATAGCGAAATACCGACAATTGCCACTGTTGAAGATGCAGAGTCGTTAGCAATTCAAGATGGATTTTACTCTGAAGCGATAGACGGCGACAAAGTACTAGTCTATGTCGTGAACAAGCGAGCAATAATTTATAGGCCCAGCACTAATACTATAATTAAAGACGGTATCACTGACAATATACAATAAAGTCTTACAGCGATGATCTAGCTTAGGCTTATTCCCGCAATAGGTTTATGAGAATCAGTAAAACTTTGCTAAACGACGCAACTAATATTCATTGATCCTACTGATCCTTGAATATATGTTCGATGAATGTAGGCCACCCTGGGTAAATTGACCGCACAACCATTACAATGCTTAACTTTTACTTACCGGCGAATTTCTTTGGGTACATGTTTGTGAACAACTTCTTGCTCTTCATGAGAGAGGTGATTAATTTACCAGCAACTACTCCATTGGGACCAATTGGCAGTAAGCTCACGCCATCGCTTGGGCCAAAAGGTATGATGCTTAATTTTTTATTGAATATTTTGTGCTTTTTTAGTTCCTTACCATTTGCGACTGCTTTTAGGTTACTGACAACCGTCTTGGACTGCTTATCAGCGTGCACAACCATCTTTGGCTCCGCTACATCAGCACAATCGCCTAGAGCAAATACATTTTCCGTACCTTCGACTCTTAGGTAGTCATCTACCTTTATGAAACCTTTTTCATCGAGTAGATTTTTGTTGTTTGGTTTTAACCATTCTGTGTTTGGTTTGGCGCCAATTGCAGTGATAACTAGGTCGGCTTTGAGTATCTTGCCATTGTCTAGTTTTACGGAAGTATCTGATTGCTTTACTGCTTTTGTGTTGCTCAAATGAGTAACGTTCTGCTGAGATAATAGCGTCGTTAATTTAGCACTTAGCTTGTCGCTACCAACAGCTGATAGGGGTGCTGAATTGGACCCAATCAGAGTAATTTTCTTGTCACCATACGCAGCTCTTAATTCTCCTGCCATCTCATATCCAATAGCGCCGTCGCCAATTATTATGTATGATTTTGCATCTTTGACTTTGTTTTGGTATGTCTGCAAGGTAGCTTTTGCCTCAGCGATAGTGTTGCCAATATTCTCTATTGGATCATAGTAGGTAGATCCGGTTGCAATCACTAAATAGTCATAGCTAACCGATGTATCATCTAGCTCAACTGTTTTACTGTCTGTGTTTATTGATTTCGGTATAGCTTGCATGAATTTTGCATAGGTTGCTAATTCACTAAACTTTGTCAGTGCTTTATCTTCCCAGCCTGGAACAACTCCAGCTCTAATACCACTCATTCGCTGGTTAAAGTAATTGTTTCTGTCTATGATTGTCACGGTAAAGTCATCTTTGAGTTTGTGAGCGATACTTATGCCGCCGTATCCACCGCCTATTACTACTAACTTTTTCATAAATTATCCTTTACATTAATTACTTTATTATACTTTGATATTTCTATACTTGAAGTAAGCAAAGAAACTGGTTATGACGGCTAGAGAGGAAACTATGGTCATGAAAGTACCTGGCATGAACTTCACAAACCCTCCAAGATCAAGGAATAAGAAGTACCCAATGTCTGCAAGCCCGCCAACAAGTGCGGCGAAGAATATAGCGTTTTTTTGACGCTTCCAGATGAAGACTGCTGCAATAGCTGTCACAATTCCTATCCAGAGTAGATTAAACCCATGCTGACCGATTATTGCACTGACAGCGTCAGGGTAGGCGATAGCAACCGTGGCTTCATCTACCTTGTCTGCTATGCCGCTCACTGCTGCTGCGGTATCGTCTCCCAAAATAAATGAAGTCGTAAATACTCCAGCTGCAATATGCACTAATCCCCATAGAAACCACAGAACTGCCGATATTTTTAATAACATTTTTCCTGTTTTTGAGTAAGTGTCTGTATCTTTCACATTGGTGTCTTTCATTTTCATTTTCATTTCCTTTGTTTAATTATTTGTAATAGATTCGTTTAATTGATTGACGGCTGTCAACAATTGAGCCTCTAAATCTGGGTTGGTTATCTTGCCGTTGGCAAAATTATCATAAAAGTTCGGCATGGAGAAGTCTGCAACAATATTGCCACCAAAATGTGGAAATAGCTCTTTACTGACGCGTAGAACGTTCATGCCGCCTCTTCCTCCTGGCGATGCAGCCATTAATAACATTGGTGTGTCAGCCCAAATATTCATTTGAATTCTAGACGCCCAGTCCCAAAGATTCTTGAATGCTGCTGCGTGTAGTCCATTGTATTCTGCAAGTGACAAAATAACCGCATCAGCGTTAATTATTAATTCCATAAATGTATGTGCGCTCTGTGGAATTCCAGACTCTTTTTCAACATCCGGACTGTAGATAGGGAGCTCAAAGTCATTCATGTCCAGCAATGATATATCGACATCCTCTAGTTTGTCGGCTGCGTAATGAACAAGCTGCCTATTAATTGATGATTTACTGTTTGATCCAGCAATTGCTAGTATTTTCTTCATATAGTTTCTTTCATTTTGTTTATATAATTATCATACAGCCTGCAGTATAATAATAACAAGTACACACTATTTTGTACCATACTTACCAAATAGTAACTAAAGGAATAATACTATGGATGATCAAGATCCACTGCAAACCGTCACAAAAGTTCTGACCGGCAAATGGAAGCCATTATTGATATGGAATCTCAGTAATTCTGTGCATAGATTTAGCGACCTTAAAAGATGCTTGCCTGATGCCTCACCGAAAATGATTACTCAGCAACTACGAGAGCTAGAAGAAGATGGACTTGTACACCGCAAGATTTATCCAGAAGTGCCGCCAAAAGTTGAGTATTCACTGACAGATTATGGTAAAACCGCAGAACCGCTATTGAAACAATTTACGATCTGGGGTGCCAATCACTTACGTAAAAAACAAATTGAATCAGGCTCTACAGTGACTGAACACATGTGCGTTTGCCTCTTAGCACCGAAAAAGTAAATTGTGATAATCGTAGAGTATAGGCTGATTAAGACTTTTAATATCTTTTTTGTATATATTCTGCGAACTGCATCTTATCGGATTGAACAGCTGTGATTAGCTCACTATCCGGGCTCATCATGTCGGGGTTAAACTCACGTATGTTTCTATCGCTCCAGGCGATAAGTTCAACTATAACGGGAGCAAGCGAAGTGCCTTTGTCGGTAAGTCTATACACAACCACTTTATCGTTGCCAGGGACCTTGTTTTTAGTAACCATTTTATGTCGTTCTAGCAACTTAAGTCTTGAGCTAAGAATGTTTGAAGCAATTTTTTCAGTCGACTCTGAAAGCTCTTTGAATGTAGATTTGCCACCAAATAACATATCTCTGACAATTACGAGAGTCCACTTGTCGCCAAGAATATCGAGTGCGGACGCAACAGGGCAGCCTGAGCGGAACTTTTTTATCATAGTATTCTTATTATACTCCTTAGGGGGTATAGTTTATATTATTAGTTGCAATATGCAAGTGATTATATATACTTAAGTTATATAAACCAAAGATAGGGTATACATGAATAACTTTTTGATCATTAACATTCAGGCAATATTAGGAACGATTAGTATCCTATTGGCGTTCAAGTGGTGGATACAGCCCAGAGTATCAAAGCTACCGATCTATGCAGCACTCTTACCGTTCGTTTTCTTAAATACTTTCCGCTACCTCGGGTTGATGTTTATGACTGAGAATCAATTTTATGGTGGTTTTCCTAGTGACTTTCTAACTACTGTTGGACTCTTGGATATGACAACATCAATTTTAGCCATCATTGCAGCTATAGCTCTAAAGAACAAGTGGACTCACGCATTATCATTAGTGTGGGTGTTCAATATTGTCGGCTTCCTTGATTTAGCTTCAGCATTTCCGCAATTCTTCTCATTGAAGCTATACGATCAAGATCTGTGTGTCATTTGGTTGATGTTTGTAACGTATGGCCTAACAACGCTTCTCAGTCATTTCTACATATTCTATAGACTCATTAAACACACAAAAAAGAACTAAGGAAAGGTAACTCAAAGTTATGGACATAACATTACTTCTAGTATCAACACAAGCTTTCTTAATTACCGCTGCTGTTTCTTGCTACAGCTGGAGTAGATACAGACTATTTAGTTATCTTGTACTAATTTGGTTTTTTGTAGCGCTTGGCTTAGCTCAAATTTCTTATTTCCAAAACGATCAGTCTTGGACAACGGGGGACTGGAAGGGGTTTCTACCGTTTGTTAGCTTACTCTCTATTCCCGTTATAGCGCTGCTTTTTGCTTGGAGAAAAAGTCAGAAGTTTCAAGCCTTTCTGGATCAAACTCCTACATGGGTTTTTGTCCTGACACAAGTTTATCGTTTAGCAGGAGTAACTTTCTTGGTATATTTCTTCCAAGATAAACTGCCTTGGCATGTTGGTCTGGTGAGCGGAACACTTGATACAGTTGTTGCAATCGGTGCCATAGCAGTAGCCTACTTAGTATATAAATATGGTGCAAAAGTAAATTCACTTCTAATATCATGGAACGTATTGGGGTTATTGGACTTTGCAATTTCATTTACAATAGTTAGCTTGTCTTTTATTGGGCTCATTAGTTTATCTCCAGAACCAACACTACTTGGCATGCCACCGCTAACTCTCATATCGATTTTCCAAGTGCCATTAGCAATTTTTATCCATATCTACTTACTATCTAAAATAACAAGGAATTAATATGCAAAATAATAATCACATAAATATACAATACGTTGGATTAATTGCTAGCTCGATGTTCGCAGGAGTGATGCTATGTATAGGGGTTGGCCTGGGGGGATATTGGCTTACTGTTGACGCGGCAGTATATGCGCAAATGTTCCAAAATATATTCCCGTACTTGGTGCCTTGTATAGCACTGACACTACTTCCAGGACTTTTTGGTGTATTTAAGTCTTATAGATCTGAATCTGACAGTGCCCAGAAGGTACTATGGCGAAACTCACTTATTGGAATAGTCCTATCTGTACTGATTACATCGTTTGTTGCACTACCACTTAACTTCATGATCTGGAGTGATAATACACCAGCATCAGAAATTGAAACGCTATTAGTCATCTGGCTGATTATGCACGCAGCCCGGCTTGCTGCTGCATTTACAGGTGTTATATATGCCATGAAAGCCTTAAGCAGTCGAGCAACTCATTAATAGTAGATTCTATTGTATTTTTTGCAACTTTCACATCTGTTAGTTCAGGATTTTATGGTCTAGGTACAAATTTATCTTGACGATATAAATCGCATTTGATAAATTAATGCTTAGGAAGATCAAGTGAAACAGCACAGTAATTATATGTGGCCAATCAAGTTCGATAGTTCTAGTAAATGTTTAGTTCGTAGGCCACATCTGTAGGTGCAAGTCTTCCCAAAGTTTTACAAAGAGGCACGATACTGTGCCTCTTTTTTATTACGATTTAAACAAGTAAGATTTTAGCTAAATATTGTATACTTATAGGTAGCAATGGATTCACTTGCTTAGGCATTTAGAACTCAAGCTTTAAACCCCAGCAATCACACTTCGGTCACTGTGCGCGACAATCCATATTTAGTTACCCTGCATTGGCTTCTTAGAGTAAACGGCTCAAAATAGTTTTAGCTCGGCAACTACTAAACCAAAACCCGTTACATAATCACTTAATTCTCTTTAAGGTTTAGTTTCGTATGGATCCAACTCAAATAATAAATCAACGTGTTGAAGTGGCTGTCTTTTATAGAAAAGATTGCGACGTCAGTATGCTGGCGTATCCAGTCAAAATGAAGTTCAAAAATCAAGAAATCAAATTTACTCGATTAGGGCTCAGGCATCCAACCTCAAAAGGCAGGAGAATGGTTCATATCTTTGATGTGACTGACGACGTAAATGACTACAGATTAGAGTTCGATGCACAAGGTTTAACGTGGACGCTTATATCTATGATTCCAGGAGTTAGTTTATGAACTACGGGTTGAATACGGATGAGCCAAGGATAATGTGGATAGATCTCAACAGTGCTTTCGCAATGGCAGAACAACAAGCTCATCCATCATTACGGAATCGTCCAATTGGAGTGACCAATAGGCTATCGCCAGAATGCTGTGTTATAGCGGCTTCTTATGAAGCTAAGGCGTTAGGTATAAAAGTAGGCGTGCGCAGATCAGAAGCAATTGCGCTGTGCCCAGATTTTGTCATGTTAGAGACTGATCCACCAAAATATCACCATGTCTACAAAAAACTTATGGCGATCATGCAGAGCTACTCTCCTAAAGTCAAAATGAAAAGTATTGATGAGGGAAT
>Ga0307935_1000839_pt1 | contig 12192 bp, 10 predicted proteins | sample OrgLakmetageno92_FD_201827 | JGI IMG/M metagenome (GOLD analysis project Ga0307935, IMG submission 201827) | Saline water microbial communities from Organic Lake, Antarctica - #92 | ecosystem: Environmental > Aquatic > Non-marine Saline and Alkaline > Saline | place: Antarctica: Organic Lake...
TTGCCTCCGCTGCCGACCACAATACAGTCAGACAAGAGTAAATCATTAGCACTGCAATAGTTCTGTAATAGCGTCACTTTTGCTTCACGTTCGTTGCCTGCTGAATGTAAGTCACATAACATCTCTGATTCGTCAAAGATGCAGGTGGTGGTGGCGATGGCATTGTTAATCCCTAACTCAAATGCTACGGCATCAGCCGTCATTTGAAATGATCCGGCCAGTAATAAGGTGTCGTACCCACTGCTAGTAATTAACTGCAGTGCGGTTAATGCATCAGGTTGTAGGTCATACTCCGTCACGTACTCCAATACTTGCGCCTTGGTGTGCTTATTAGTATCTAAATGATAGAGCTTCTTGAGCTCAGTTAGCCACTGCTGATAGTTGATTTCTTCTTTGGCAAAGTCTGAATACAGTTCTTTATCTTGTTCCTTTGTGACTCCTAATGATGTATTAAAATGTTCCCAGATATTTCCGGTAATCAGCGTATTGTCTAAATCAAAAACAACTAGTTTGTTTTTACTCATAACCCAATACTATCATTATATTGATTAGTAAGGTGGCAGGTAGAGCATTGGGTCGATGTAGGCTTCGGTGGCGGCTACAGGAGTAGTGGCTGGTCCACAGCCGGTGACGGTCTTGATTTCGTTAAAGCGACGAACGCTAACCCCCTCTTTGGCATAGACCGTAAAGTGCAAGTGCGGTCCGGTTGAAAACCCTGTGTTACCAATGTAGCCGATAGTTTCACCAGTGCCGACTTTTTGTCCTGGCGTCACCCCTATGACTGATTGGTGGGCATACATAGTCGAGAATCCGTTAGCATGGTCGATCAGTGTCCATTTACCCCATGAATAACAACCAGGCACCGCGTCGGTGTTACCGGTAGCACGAACAGTCCCAGCTAGTGGAGCTAGAATCGGCGTACCGCTAGGTGCACCAAAGTCGACCCCAGAGTGATACGGACGCCCACCATAGGCCGCGGCATTGCGCTTGGCAAACTCTGTCCCCCCGAAGTATTGGGTAATAATGACGTTGGCTAATGGCCAGTTGAATACCTGTGTCCCGGGTGATGGAATCGTATTAGGGTCAAGAATAAATTGTAACTGCGACTCAAAGTCACGTAGCTCACGCATGATTTGATCACGGGCTGCTTCTTGGGATGCTAGTAGGGCTTGGTACTCAGCCTCTTCATTTTGGGTCGCTGAAAGTAGTTGCGCTTGCTCTGCTCGACTTGTGACCAGAACAGAGTTTTGGTTGGTGTACTGATTCTTAAGTGAAGAAAGTTCTGAGCGCTTATCTTCGTTCAGGTCACGTCGCTCGTCGAGAGCAAGTTGTAATTCAGTTAGGGTTGCAACTTTAGCAGCCATTTCGTTTTGGACGGTATCAAACGTGTCAATTTCGTTCCAAAAGTCAGATAAACGGTCATTTTGTAGTAGCAACTCAATGAGACTTTGTTCACTGGCCTGATACTGCGATCGGATGATATCGCCAATGGCTGATTGGGTGGTGACAATGTCTTGTTCGGTTGCTGTCATCTCTAAGATCAGTTTGTTGATCTCGAGGTCGGTCGAAGAAATTTGTGCCTCAGTCTTACTGATCTCGGCATTGACCTTCTTTCGTTCGGTTTCGAGGCGATTGATGGCTGATTGAAGGGTCTTTTTTTCTGCGCCTACTTCCATTAGTTCCAGTTCGAACTTGGCGATTTCGGCTTCGATCGCTTGGAGGCGATCACCACGCTCGGCAATTTCAGTCTTGAGTTTTTCAATTTCGCTTTGAGCAAATACTTCTGGAACAATCGCAAAAGTAACTGGTAGAACCAGCCCGATAATAAAGGCTACGAACGCGCGTGACGTCATCCTGATATTTTATCACAAGCTGATTGTATCCGCTTGAGGGTTTCAACTTGTCCAAGTACATAAGCACAGGTGAAGGGGTCGGGTGATCGTTCTTTGCCCGACAATGCGACTCGTAGTGGCCATAGCACTTCCCCTCTCCCCGCTTCACTAGCATAGTCCCAGATAGCTGATTTGATTGTATCGGGCGAAGTGAAATCAGCTGATGATAGCAGCTTGTGCACTTGCTTTAGACGCGGGGTAGCATCAGTGGCTGCTGGATCATTCTTCCACTTGATGAGTTCAGTTTCGTACGTGATGTCACCAAAAGCCCAGTCGTACTCCCCTTCAGCAACGGTGGCTTTGATTTCTGTCTGGGTGTGCAGGCGCTCGAGCATAACTGGCGCCAGCTTAGCTACAGTATCTGCATTGTGATCTGGTAGGGCGGTTTGCACGTAGGTGACCTGCTCTGCTGGGGTGAGCTTTGCCAAATATTCTTTGTTCATCCACTGCAGCTTCTCTTCGTTAAAGGCTCCTCCTGACTTTTGGATTTTGTCTAAGGTAAAACTGCTGACTAGTTCAGCGTCATCAAATAGCTCTTGCTCCCCACCTGGGTTCCAGCCGATCAGTGCTAAAAAGTTACGCATAGCAGCCGGCAGGTAGCCGTCTGTGCGATATTCAAGGATGTCTTTGGCCCCATCGCGCTTGCCGAGCTTCTTTTTACCGTCTGCAGCCATAATCGGCGGTAGGGTTACAAACACCGGGTACGGTATATCGAGGGCATCGTAGAGGCTGAGGTACTTTGGTGTGCTTGAGATAAATTCTTGTCCCCGCATGACATGCGTCACGTCCATTTCTTTGTCATCTACAATGTGAGCAAAGTTATAGGTCGGATAGCCGTCAGCTTTGATGATAATGAAGTCATCGAGTGCCTCTTCGCCGGCGGTGAGTTCACCTCTAACTGCATCCTGCCAGGTGTAGCGTTTGATTTCTGGGGTTTTGAGGCGTAATGGTCGCGTGCCATCCCATTGGCCAGGATTCTCTGGGCGGTGCTGGCGGTACAAAAACGGTCTATCCTCAGCTTCAGCTTGTTCGCGAAAGGCGGTAATCTCTGCTTCGGTATAGGGATCTGGGTACGCCAGGCCTTTGTCGATCAGCTGCTGGGCATATTGTTTGTAGATGTCTAAGCGGTCGGACTGTAGACATGATCCAATTGCAGTCGATGGTTTATCCGGGCCAATGTCATACGTGATACCTAGCCAATCAAGAGCCTCAATCGTGTGTTCGATAGCGCCGGTCACTTCCCTGCTTTTGTCGGTATCTTCGATGCGTAATATAAATGTACCACTATTTTTCTTGGCCCAGAGGTAGGCAAATAAAGCGGTTCTTATGCCGCCGATGTGTTGGAACCCAGTTGGTGAGGGTGCGTATCTTGTGACTACAGGTTTATGATCCATGTTCGATGCCGATTGAAAGTATGACGCTAGCCAATTTGGCTGCGGCGTCGGGAATAAAGAATTGTTTAGCAGCCGCTGACATATCTGACAGCCTTTGCGGATTAGTCATAATAGTGCTTATTTCAGTTGCGAGCAAGTGCGGGGTGAGGTTTCGCTCCTCGATCACGATTCCCCCACCACTTCTGCTGTAGGTGTAGGCGTTGGTGCGCTGGTCGCGACTGACGTCTTCTGGAATTGGCACGATGATTGCTGGGGTACCAAAGTACGCCAGCTCAAACAAGGTTGTGCTGCCAGCTCGGGTAATGACCATCGAAGCGGCTTGCATCAGGGCTGATACGGTCTCAACTGGTACAGTGTCAGCCACGTAGTAGCTTGAGCCCAAGTCAGTTCCCTGTAGTAGACCTTGAGCGGTGGTTTGAATATCTGACATCTGCGGCCCCGTCTGATGAAAGATTCGGTAGTGCGGTAGCAGCTCAAGCAAACTGCGCAGTACTGCTTCATTAAGCTTTTGTGCTCCTTGTGAACCTCCAGTTACATAAATCAAAGGTTTATCATTTGGGATACCAAGCAGCGCTAGTGGGTCATCATGGATTTCTTTTAGCTCTGCCCTTAGCGGGATGCCTACCAGTGCAGTTTTCTCAGCTGGAAAGAACTGGGCTGCATCATCGTAAGCAATGGCAATGTAGCGGGCAAATTTGCGTGCCATATGGTTGGCCTTGCCCGGGGTGGTGTCAGACTCATGGATTACCACTGGGATTTTGAGGATGCGAGCTGCTAGAAGAATTGGTACAGCGGTGTATCCCCCCTTAGAAAAGATTACGTCTGGATAGATGTAATATAGTTTCCAGACCGCACAAAAGAAGCCAAAGAAGGTTCGGAAAATATCAAAGAAATTTTGGATAGATACGTAGCGACGGATCTTCCCAGCCGGACAATTCACGTAGGTAATATTATAGGTGTCGAGCTGTTCCCGGCTGTATGGCACTGGGCCAAAGTAGTACAGCTTGGGCGACAACTCGCTATTGTTCAGCTCAGCAGCCACCGCCATCAGCGGATAAAAATGACCACCAGTTCCTCCACCTACAAGTCCAATTCGCATATGTAAAAGTGTAGCACGCGCTAGGCTCGTGTGAGGCGGTATTTGGACACATTAAGGACAATCCCCATCGCCGCTAGTGTCACCAGTAGTGCTGTCCCGCCGTGACTAATAAACGGCAATGGCAAGCCAGAGAGTGGCGCAACTGCCAGCATGGCACCAATATTGAGAAAGGCTTGAGCCATAATAACGGTGATAATTCCAATCACCAGCAGCACCCCAAACATATCAGCCCCCTGCTGGGCTATCTTGTACCCCCGTAGTGCAAACGCTACAAACAATCCTAATAGAAATGTTACTCCTAAAAAGCCAAATTCCTCGCTATATACCGCGAAAATAGAGTCACCAATTGGTTCTGGTAAGTACTCAAACTTTTGGATACTTTGGCCAAACCCTCGACCAGAAATACCGCCTGATCCAACCGCAATCAGTGATTGTTTGATCTGGTACCCACTGCCTAGTGGGTCAGCACCGGGGTCGAGGAAGGTGGTGAGTCGATCCATAACATATGGTCGAGCAAAGGCAATTGCTGCTAATAGCAAAATGCCAGCCAGGAGCAAAATAATCAAATCCCTGATTCGTGCACCGGCTACAACAAACATCGCCAATCCAGCTGTCGCCATAATGAGGAAAGTATCGGTATCCGGCTGCAACAGCATCACAATCCCCGTAATACCACTAATAATGCCAAAGGGTATCAATCCATAGCGCCAGTCCCCCACGTGCTTGTGCATGCCTGATAACCAGGTCGCTAGGTAAATCACGTAAGCAATCTTAAGAAACTCAGATGGTTGTACCGTGGTGATCCCTAGGTTGAGCCATCGGGTTGCGCCGGCGTGTGACATACCCAGTCCTGGTATAAAAACCGCCAAGGTACCAACTAGACCTATAATAAATATATAGATTGCGTACTTACGCCAGTGTCGATAATGAACGTTACTCAGGATAAATAGCGCCGCTCCCCCACCAACAATGCCAAATACAAACTGACTAAACGCGACCGACCCGAAACTAGCGCCATCGCGTGCCAGCAGACCTAGCGAGGCTGAAGAAAATATTAAAAATCCAATCGTAACCAAGGTTATGATTAGCGACAAAAAGACGGTGTCGACACCCTTTGGCTTTGAGCTACTCATGCTGTAGTGGCAATAATTACACCCACTACAGCGCAGATCATACTAATAATCCAATAACGCATCACAACTTTTTCTGACGGCCAGCCGATCGCTTCAAAGTGGTGATGCAGTGGCGCAATTCGGAATAGTTTATTGCCAGTAGCTTTGCGGTAGAGTAGCTGTAGAACATTTGACCCTACAGTCGCCAGGAGCGGCATCGCCACAATGAACATCAACGAAATTCCATGACCATCACCAAGCGCATCAGTCATAAAGACCACCACACCAAGCGAGAGCGTCAGGGCCATCGTACCTGTCTCTGTCATCCAAAATCTAGCCGGCGGAATATTAAACCAAAGAAATGCCAATATTGCTCCCACCACCGTCGCACAAAATGTAGCCAGACCAATTTGATCCTGCACCAGAGCGATCCCGGCGTATGCACCAAAGACGCTAGCAAACACTCCACCTGACAGTCCATCGATGCCATCAATTACGCCACTGGCATACAGCATTAGTGTTAGTAGGACAAAGAATGGAATGATTAAAATACCAAGCTCAATGCTCCCATCATAGGGGATGTTGACTGACGTCACCTGTAGCTTGTCATAAAACCACCACCCCAAGCCAGCTGCCAGGACGCTGATAATCACTAACCTGCGACTAAGGCGTAAGCCTTTACCGTGATGAGTAACGTCGTAGATATCATTAACTAACCCTAGTAGAGCGCCAACTAGTAGGGCAGCCACCGGAATAAATGTCTGTGATCTGGTCAAGAAATTAAGTTGCGAGAAAAAGGTGTCTGGAAACAGAGTCGCTAAGATAGTGGTTCCTCCCAGTGTGAGGATGACGCTACCCCAGATGACAATTCCACCCATGCGTGGTGTGGCTGTCTCACCTTCACCCTTCAATCGATTAAACTCGGTTGCGTCATGTCCCCCAATTGCCGTCTTGCCGCCAGTTTTTTTCCACACCTTAAATTTATATAAAAAGTGTGTTAGCACAGGCGTAATTAAAATGCCGACGATAAACGACAGTATGGCAGGGGTTAAGACGCTGACAATGGTGCTACTCATAGGCTAGTGGTTCAGTGACTGACTCTTGCACAGCTGCTACTAGTTCCAATACATCGCTAAAGCGGGCGTCTCTGGTTGAGCCTAGTACAGTAATAATAATCGGCCGGTTGAGCCCCAGATCAAACGCGACAGTCAGGTTTCCCCCAGCCAGGTCGGTGTAGCCAGTCTTAGATCCTAGTAGGTTAGGTATCTGGGTGGCAATCGCGTTGGTGTTATCGACATCGTGGTACGCCCCGGCGGTATTGTACACCCGGGTAGCTGATTGGGTTGTAGGCGCTAGTATTTGTGGGTAGTTGACCAAAATATATTCCATCAAAAAGCTCACATCCCGGGCTGATCCCATTGCGCCCGCCTCCACCACCGACATGTCTAGCCCGGTGGTGTTTTTGAATGACAGGGTTGGTAGCTGTAATTCGTTAGCGCGAATATTCATCCCTTCGATAAATTGCTGCGCCGGGTCTCGGTCACCAAGCAGTGCACCAACGTTGGCGCCTAGAGCATAGGCTGCGTCGTTTGAAGATGAAATCAATGCTAACTGACTCAGTTCTTCGACAGTTAGTTCTTCACCAGCTACCAGTCCACTATTGCCAGATTGTTGGATAGCCGCTAGTGGCACATCTACCCGGGTTTGATCGGTGATTAATTCGTGTGCCAACAAGGCCGTCATTAGTTTAGTGATCGACGCTAAAGGTAAAGTATCCCCTTCGTTTTTCTTATACAGCGCACGCTGTCCAGCGACGTCCCAGACATAGGCTGCATCCGCCCGGAGGGTAAGGTCAGTTAGCTTGTTGGGCGTAGTGTCTAAAGTATCTTCTGTAACCTGTCGATACGGTTGCTCTAGGACTTCTTCAACACTCTGCGCTGACTTTGTTTGGAAATACCATAATGACCCAAACGCTCCACCAAGAATCACCGCGAGCACCAGTAATTGCGACACAATCGGAAAGTGATTGTTATCTGTAGCTTGCTCTGGCTCTATCAGTGGCATGGTCATACAGTTTCAGGGCTAGCAGCAAAAGAGTCAATAGCCGTCATAAAATCACCAAACTGTGGCAGTTCGTGCTTTTGTGTGACTCCCAGATGCTGTAGTAGAGCTGGGCTGACTTTAAATTGGTGAGAGTTTTTAACTGTCTCCCGCTCGATCAAACCTCGTGTCATGAGGTTACGTAATATAAAGGCCGAGTTGACTCCGCGGATACGATCAATCTCGCCTCTCGAGACTGGTTCACGGTAAAGGATGATGGCGAGCGTCTCGGCCCCGGCCTTGCCGATGTCTTGTGACAGTTCATTTTTACGCAGCGATTCGATAAATTCGCTAAGTTCGGGTGCGGTCACAAGCTGTACTTCGGTATCAGTCTCGAGTAGTCGGACTGCTCCGGCCTGTAGGCGCAGGCGCAGTTTATCAAGCGCACTACCAAAAGCCTCCTCATCAGCTGCAAATAGCTTTTGGAGAGTGGCTTTTTTCTGTGGTGTTGCTTGATAAAACAACACCCCTTCGATGAGTACGTGAAGCTCCATACTATAAGCCAAATATAGCATATATAGCCCTGTAAATCCGATTACTTTTCCTAGTAGTACTTGGGTATACTGGTCTTCCTTGATTCCATATGGATATCTTCGTAGCGGCCGCTTTGGGTGATGAGGATATCGCCTTGTTTGAATAGTTCTAAAATTGCCAAGAATCCCACAATGACGTTTTTGTGTTCGGGTTCGTGGCGACGTAGTTCTGAAAAGCGAGTTTGCATTTGCTGCTCGATGCGTTTTTGTAGCTTACTCATCATGTCTTCGAGGCTGATAGTTGGTCTGACTGTGGCTTTAGTTTTAGGTGCGGCTTCACGGGGTAGGTTGTGCAAGACACGCTTTATGGCTTCTTGTAGCTCCCCTACCGTACAAAAATCGTCAGTGACAAACAATGTCTCCCTTGGTGGTGTATATCGCGGCTCATGCAGAATTGTTTGACCAAACCCGGCTGCCAATGGTGCAGCAGCGTCACGGTACAGCTGATACTGTTTGAGGCGGTCTTGTAGGTCCTCGATACTCCCCTCCTCTTCTTCGGTCAGCTCTAGCACAGGTAGCAGTGATTTGGATTTAATCAACAATAGTGTGGCTGCCAGTGTCACAAACTGCACTGTGTTTGGAAGTGACAGTTCTTGCATCAGGCTGACTTGTTGCATGTATTCGTCGGTCACCGTCGCGAGTGATATGTCGTTTATGAGCAGTTTGCGCTTTTCAACCAACTCAATCAAAAGCTCCAGCGGCCCCTCAAAGACCTCAGTTTTCACTGCAAAACGATTGGGATCAATAGTGACCGTTTCCATGCGATAAGTATAACAGAGCTCAATGGTCAACCAGGTTAATCACTAGATTGTAAACTGCCCTTTTTCGTAAATCACTTTCTCTGTGCCGTCGTAAAGAGTGGCTGTTACTGTGCGATCGGTTGTGGTGACGATGTCGTTGTGTAGTGATGATTGGTTGAATCCGTGTTCCTGCCAATCATCATCCGTAAACGTTTTTGAATTTCCGGTAAAACATTGTTTAAATGAAAACCCAAGCGCAAGGTGTGAGTTACCATACTTTCCTCCCACATTTTCATCGTACAGTGTTTCAGCCATAAATTTTGTGATTCGTGAGAGTCTTGAATCGGTCAGTGAGAATTCTCCTACTTGGTCAGCATTTGTAACCTTGAGCATTTCTTTTAGTAGAGATTCATTTTTTGAAGCAGAAGACTTTATGACTTTTCCGTTCTTGAAATGCAGCTTGATATTCTCGATTCTTTTACCGTATCTGAATAAGGGTTGGTTGAATAGAATCCAGCCATCAATCTGGTGACTATTTGGAGTTGTAAAAACTTCATATGATGGGATGTTGCACCCTCCACCGGCTAGCCATAATCGATCTTTACCAATACCAACATGTAGATCAACGTCGGATCCAACCATATGGAGAGATTTAATCTGCATTTTCGTAAGTTTGTTTGCTGTACTGACAACTATTTTATTAATTTTTTTCCACTCACCTATTGGGTCCTCTGCATCTAAATAACAGGCTTTGATGATTTGGTTCCAGTAGGCCTTTGTGCTCATGCCAGCTTCTTTTGCCATAGCGTCAGTCCCGTAAAGACCCATTGTCCAAGTGAGCTCGTTACTATCTATCTTTTTGTAAAACGGCTTTTTACCCTTTTGAACCGCGGCGGTCCTGCGCATGACTCTTTTGGGGTTAATGTCATTTAAACTATGAAGATTCGTTTCTGCAAGAATTCTGATACTGGCATCTACGTGATTAACTTCAGCTTCATTTAAATCTTCAGAAGTAAAATCAAGCTGATGGTTTTTGGCAGATTCGCAGAAGGCTTTTTCGAACTGATAGTCACCTTCATCGCTGGGCATGAACATACCTAGCGGATGGCATCCAGCTTTTAAAATTGCAGTTTGTAGATGAAAATACAGTGGTTTCGCGACCTCAGGAACCGTAAATTTCACTACTGAGCCCTTTTTAATTTTTTTACCCTCCTCAGTTTGTAAACCAAATGTAACCAGTAACTCCGCGTACTTAGCCAATATTTCTTCCGATGGTCGGTAGGATTGTTTCATATGACGGTAGTATAACAAAACAACCGGAACGTTCTAAGATGTTCAGGTTTTTGTTTGTGAGTTGCTACTTCTCTTTAGTATCAGTGACGGAAAGACCAAGCTCCAACAGCTGCTCAATCTCAAGAGGTTTAGGAGCGTTCATTACTGCTGTCTGTCCCTTTCTTGTCATTGGGAAGGCCTGTACTTCGCGCAATGATTCCTCACCGGTTAGGTTCATAATTGCACGCTCTACTCCTAGTGCAATACCGCCATGTGGTGGTGTTCCGTACTTGAATGCTTCTAACATGTGACCAACTTTGTCCTGGGTTTCTTCTAGAGTATTGCCCATTATTTTATACACTGATTCGACTATTTCTGGTTTATGAGCTCGGATACTACCACCGCCGGCTTCGTAGCCGTTGCAGACTAAGTCGTACTGGGTGGTCAGAATATTTTCAATGTTTACACAATTCATTAAGTCATCAAGAAATTCAGCCTTTGGCATTGAGAATGGATTGTGGGTAAACGTCCATGTACCTTCGTCGGTTTTCTCAAAGAAAGGAAAATCTACAACCCAGGCATACGCCAAGACGCCATTTTTCTTATCTTCTTCAGTTCGCATGTCGAACTTGTCGGCGCCATAAGTCTTCATAGATTCTGCATAGGTAACGCGTGGGAATGGTTTTTGCTTAATTATGTATCCCATCGATTCAACAGTGGATGTAATCATTTCTTCAATTATATCCATCACGTCTGATTGCTCTACAAATGACATTTCCACGTCAATTTGTGTGTGCTCATACCCTCGATCAGCACGCAAGTCCTCGTCGCGAATAGCGCGTGCTACTTGCACGTAACGTTCAAACCCAGCGTTCATCAACAACTGTTTGTACTGCTGTGGTGACTGAGGTAGTGCGTAAAACTTGCCAGGGTTGTGTCGACTAGGCACTACAAAGTCGCGTGATCCTTCAGGGGTAGATTCGGTTAGTAGCGGTGTTTCGATTTCACAGAAGTCACGTTCCATCAAGAAGTCGCGGCACTTTTTAACAAACTGGCTTCGCAGCCTAATGTTTCGTTGCATTCGCTCAGTTCTTAGATCCAATGAACGATTTTTAAGTCGCACTTCTTCATCCTTCCCTAACGTGTCTTCTGTTAAGTCGAAGGGAGGGGTTTCAGATTTGTTGAGAATAGTAATGGCTGTGATTTCTAGTTCGATGTCTCCATTTACAACACCTTCTTTTACTGCTTTCTCTGGGCGTGTATTAACAATCCCATCAATTGTTACGCAGTACTCGGACTTCATGGTTTTAGCTACCTCAAGTACTTCAGGCTTACCAAATACGACACCCTGTACTTTTCCGCTACGATCACGGATATCACAAAATACCATTTTACTTTGATCACGAGTGACGTGAATCCACCCATTGATAGTGACCGTCTCACCTTTTTTAGTATTCAGTTCTGCAATAAGTGTTCGTTCCATAGTTTATAGGTTAAATTGTTAGTCCGACTTTTTTTCGTACGTCGGCCAGCTTCACGTTAGCAACTGCGTTTGCTTTTTCTCCACCTGTTTTTATAATATCGTATACATATTCCGGATCAGCAACTAGTTGGTTATATCGTTCACGCATTGGTTGCAGATAACTATTAACTTTATCGGCAATTTCATTCTTAATGTCGCCATACCCGACACCTCCTTGAGTAAACTTTGCGCGCATGCTGGTGTCTTCTTCTGGTGATGCAAATAGTTTGTAGATTTTATAGATCGGGTAGTCGTCTGGATTCTTAGTATCTGCAATTTCCTTACTGTCCATAGGAGAACCCATGATCAGTTTCTTGGTCTCCTCTTCAGTGGCAAATAGAGGTAATACATTTCCGTAAGACTTGGACATTTTTTGCCCATCCAACCCAGGAACCGACTCGACTTCATCCATTATAATTTCTTCGGGCAGTTTGAACGTGTCTCCAAACAAACGATTAAACTTTTGTGCAGTATCTCGGGCGTACTCTATGTGCTGTTTTTGATCTTTGCCTACTGGTACGACATCCG
>Ga0307935_1000841_pt1 | contig 12173 bp, 7 predicted proteins | sample OrgLakmetageno92_FD_201827 | JGI IMG/M metagenome (GOLD analysis project Ga0307935, IMG submission 201827) | Saline water microbial communities from Organic Lake, Antarctica - #92 | ecosystem: Environmental > Aquatic > Non-marine Saline and Alkaline > Saline | place: Antarctica: Organic Lake...
GTTTGATATTGGGGCCATGAAACGCCAGTTATCTTCACTCTGTAGATCCAAGAATATAGAGGGCCTAAATATAATCCTTGACAGGATAGACGTGGGCATCGAGGTCGTGAATCTAGCGTGTGAACTCGGCGAGTTATGCCTGTTTACGCTATTTCCTGAAGATGATATACCATACGATGAGAACACTATCCAGAATGCATCTATGTCAAAGAAAAGTGCCGAGGTCCTGAGTTATCTCAAACCACGACTTTTCATGAAAGACTCTTTTGGGAGGGCCATGTCGGGCCTAGAGAAAGGGTGCATCGTACATCTCGATAATATGAATATTGGGGCGCTCAAATGGTGGGAGGCCGAGGCCAAAGCCCCTTGGGTAAAAGCCTCCAAAATAAGGTTTAGATATGCGACAAAGGCCATAGACAAGGCATTTTCCTCGAATACACAAGTATTTTATTGGTGGATCTCCCAGAAGACATTTAAAGCAAAAATGCCCACCAATCTATTTAATGATGTGTTTAGTGACGTGCCTATGGATGCTTTCTTGTACCTAATAGAAACGGGCATGCCTATTAAATTCCATGCATTTAAATTAGATATTATCGACATAGGCAAATTAAATTGGCTCACTGATAATTATTTATCAAAGGGCCTTCCCTTGGATGAAACAACTGGTATAGAGAGCATTAATGAAAGTATTTTGGCCCTGGCCACTGAAATGCGCGCAAATACAAAGGTGCTAGATTGGTGGTACAATGCCAGGCACCTGAAATGGCCAGGCGACCAACAAATAGACCTCAATTATGCATTCACATATTATGCATGGAAGGCCAGGCAAATAACCGGGGATTGTAAGGCTGTTGAGGAAATACTTAACTGGTGGCGCCAACGTTATTTGGACTATTTTGCATGGAGGGCCTTGGGTGAAAATACTGGCACGCGGACCGGCGAAAAGCCCTGTGTGGGAACATGTAAAAGTGTGCCCAAAGAAATACGTGGGTGCAAACCATATATTACAAGGGTCTGCCTGAATGAAACGTATAAAATAAATTGGTGGGCGAGTTTACTCAAAGAAGCCGGCGTCAAAAATTATTATATACCAGCGATGAAACAAGTAATCCAGGCAGCCTCGTCAAATTATGATACTGAGTTGATCGAGTGCGCTCTAGAGGCTGCCGAGGAGATCCAGTTCCCAGATGTAAATGAGGCCATGCATGACCTGTGCAGGGATAATAATGTTTATATGGCGAAATGGTGGTTTTCTGGGGCCAAAAAAAGGGGCCTAGATAAATTGCCCCCAGAGACACTCCAGGCCCTTAGAAACCAGTTTGGAGACGGGCCTTGGGTGGCCGGGAATGTATAACCCCTCTCCCACAAAAAAAGAGAGGGGTATATAAGCCTATTTGGTTGGATAACTGGCCTGTTTACCCTATAATAACTGGCCTGTTTACCCTATAATAACTGGCCTGTTTACCCTATAATAATGGGCCTGTTTACCCTATAATAATGGGCCTGTTTACCCTATAATAACCGAACCCCCCTAGGCCTAGTTATTTGATGCCACTGGCCCCTTGAGGAGAAATGGCCAGGCGCCCAAATGAGTCTAAATCAACCAATACAGACATCACTTTATCGCCATCAGTATATTTTACGTGTGGGTCATAATAATCACGCAAATCACTGAATGACAAGTAATTTATTTTACTCACCATATGTTTTATGTAATTTATGCCATGGTATGTACCATGTGGGTTTTCCAAGATATTAATCAAGAGATTTTGCCCCCGGTCTTTTGTTATATATGCTAAATAAATCGACCAAATTGACTGGTGCTCGACTATTATATCTATTTCCTCGGCTATGCTGAAGGGGTAAATTACCTGGCCGTATTTAAAATACACTTCGCCATATGCATTATGAATACAACATAATTTGGCACTGATGGACCTTTTGAGTTCTTCGTCCATTTCGAATTTGCCCCCGTAACTTTGATATAAATTAATTACTTCAAGACAGGCATAAATGGCCACGAAATTATCTATATGGGCCGAATAATTCCTGGTGACCTCGGCATAAATAGCCGTGTACAGAATTGGGTTATTTGGTTTGATTAATAATTCCATGAAGGCCAGTAGAGTGGCCGGGTCATTGTCATTTTTTTTATAGAATATATTTATTTCACAATCATCATAAGGAAGTGCCTTGATAAGTATGGCATTCTTGGGGCAGATCAATGCTCTGCGCGTGTCCCGTTTAAAATCCTCGAATAATTGTGACATATAACGGCCGTTCATTTTATATTTAGCTTGTGATTTCAATTTTTATTCGTGGGCAAAAAAAGTGGATATTCCCTTTATGGAATGGCTGTGCGCGCTTGTACATGCCCATACAAGCCTATAAGGACCTATATATGCTCATAAAGGCCTATACGGTTAAAGGGAAAGAATAGAGGGGTCCTGTATGAGGCGGGCCATGCATATAAGCCTTCACCACCTTCAACCCCCAGAAGCCTCTAAATAGCCTCAATCTAAGATTACAGGGGCCTTGTATCGGCCACCAGGTGCGTCCAACCTAGCATGGGTACTTGGTCGTTTTGACCCTACTTCCCCAAATACAAAAGGCTGTTTTACACAAACTTTATCAGGACGCATATTTTGATATTAAAATGGGTCATTCAATTTTCCTGGGCCTTGTCGTTTTTGGTGGGCTGGGCTGGCCATTTTAGGCCCATCCTCAGGCCATTTTAGGCCCATTTTAGGCCCATTTTAGGCCCCTCAATTGGCCATATGAGCCAGGCTTTTGAGCCTCTTGAGCTTGCTAGAGGGCAGGTCTCCACAGTCTAAACTGACCTGAGGGTTGGGCGCCCGGCTTTGCTTGGCCAAGGAGTTGGTCATTTTGCCCACTAATATATTGAGTGATTTTGCGGTGTCCCTGAGGTCAGTTGAGGTCTGTCCGAGCTCCTCTAAATTGCCCCCAAATTTCTTGTTGAATTTCTTATAATCATCACCCGCCAAAACAAGATTGGTTACTAATTTCTTTGAATTCTCGAGCAGGCGTGTTAAATCTTCTATTTGGGCCTTGCTTTCATTATTATTGAATTCTAAGATATTTACTTCTGTTTTCAAACTGTTATTGAGGGCCTTGTATTTCTCATTACTTTTCTTGTGTGCTTTATTCAACTCTAAATAATGATTATTATTTGACTCTAAGATAGAAACCTCTAGTTTTAATTCATTTGTTTGCTCTTTTAGCACTTTGGCCGACTTTTTTATGCTATTTACATCTCGGGCAAAGGCCAGCACAAGGACAGCAAACATGGCTGTGGCTGCAAAGGAAATAACCAGTGTGAAAAAGGGCAAAAGCACAACCAGGGCATAAACAGAATGGGCCCCAAAGGCTATCATAAATATAAATACGAGGGCCGTGTAAAATGCCACGAACAAATCTTCAAAAAACGATTTCAACATTATCTATATTTATTTAAGCACAAAAAAATAAAAATATAAAAAATGGTTCACTTAGACAATTACACGATTGAAACTAGTTTTGATGATTATAATCAGCTTTTGCTCATAAATGGTGAAAGTACAGCCACGAATGTTAAATGCACATTTGACGGCGAAGAAAAAAGCGTGGATATGGGGGTCGATGATATATGCAAAAAGACAGATATTTGCTTCTTTCTGGACACCACAGAGAATATGAAGGCCGATAATTTGCGCGGGGCCATGGACTGGATAAAGGGCTATATAAAACAGCTCAAACAGGCCCAGTTTAACATTGATACCATGTTTAAATTCAATAATTCATTGACCCCAGTATCGATTGGCCCAGATGACAATATAGACAACCCAACCCATGAAATAAACAAAGTAAAAGTCACCCCGGAATTAATGCCTGATTACTTAGTCCTTTTACGGTTTATTATCAATGCACTCAAAAATACTAGTTATCTAAAAACTGTCTTTGTATTATTTACATCGTCTTGCCATCGCAAAGTAGATCAGCAAATGGACAGGCAAAAAACATTCTACAAGGACCTTATTTACGAGGCCCATAAATTACACCAAATAGGCCTAAAACGCCAATTCAAGATAATGATTGTACATTTGGGAGATGTAGATGCCGAGCCCATATTATATTACCGGCTAGTGGATATGAGCACAGAAAAGTCCTTTATGTGCCACTTTAAGGACAAGATTACTTTGACCTATGGCAAAATGGACCGCGTGGCCACTTTCCAGGCCCCCAGATATGTTATATCCAAGGCCGGCGACGACAAAGTATATGAGTTCTCTAATTTCCTGGGCCATAAGTTTTTCCTAACAAAGGGTTTCAAGGGCAAATATGAGCTCCATAGTGTACTTGCTAGCGGTGTGGCTGTGAATGTCGGGGCCACATTAACCGGCCCCGAATATTTAGGTAAACTCGCCAATCTATACTTGGTGTTCAAGAATGTGAGTTATATTATAATTAATTCATTTAAGATAGCCAAGACCCGTGAATATTTGGAAACTAACCTAATTATCCTGAAAGAGCAATATCTTGATTATTATGATAAACTGGCCCATGAACGCCCAGATGGCCTGGGCCCAAATGAAAAGGCCATATTTAAATGTGCCAAGACCTGTTATGATTTCTTGCGCTATTTTTCAAACCTGGCCCAGAAAAACCCCCAATTCCACATTTGTGAATATTTGGATGTCTTGTGCCAGGCCTATGATGTGCTTAAAAAATAGTGGGCGGGCCAATGCCCATCACATGCGCCCCCAATTGCCCAATAAAACGTGTGTATTGAGGCAACTAAGCCCACCACCCCCCACACTCGGCCTCTTCAAAAAATTGAAGGCCCCATATATTAATTAAATCATTGCCCACTCAAATCAAAATGGAACTCATATATGCTTCACCATCAAACAAGGCCTATCTAAGAAGATCAGAAGGCGCAGCTGGTTATGATATATTTGCTGGAAAAGCCATAAGGATACCTTCTAGCAGAGAGGGCACAACCTTCAATACAGTAAACCTAATTACAGTAGATACAGGTATCAGGGTAAAGATCCCAGAAGGCTATTGGGGCCTTGTAAAAGCGCGTTCCTCGGCCATGAAAAAAGCCTTAGAGGTAACAGGCGTAGTAGATAATACATATAGGGGTGTTATTTACTTGGTAATTAAAAATGTGGGAAGCCAGGATGTAATCTTGGCCGAAGATATCTCGGTGGCCCAGCTCATATTGATTAAATCAGACGATTGTGGGGGCCCTTCTCGTATAAGTGAAAAGGCATTTAATGCCCTTGATAAAACCACGCGTGGTGACGGGGCATTTGGCTCTACTGGCGGTGCAATAAATTAACTTGCCCATTATTTTTTTGATAGCATGAGTAAATGAATTGTTTAATAGGAATAGAAAGGGCTCCCACAAAAGTGCCTGTAAAGCCTCGGCCATCAACAGAAGAAGCCTCCAGGAAAACCCAAGGGAGTTACACAGGCGTGACCATCACACGAAATAAAGTGCTGAAATACTATCTGCAGGACGACCTGTATATTTTCGCCAAAGAATATATATTCCTGAGGCTAATCGAGAGGTTCAATATTGGCCTGAAAATCACTCATTTACAGTTTGCGCCCAATTATTTCTGCCCACAGATTGGCCTGATTAAACATGATGGAGATCTGGCAGGCCTACGCCGAGAGATAGCCCTCAAGCCCATCGGTTACAAACTGGAGCTTGCATACAAAATAATCCTGGGGCTCAAGAATATACACAATCTGGGCATTATACACAGGGACATTAAGTCAAAGAATATATTAGTGAATGTGGACCTTTGTGAGGCCACCATTTGTGATTTTAACGTATCTACAATAGGCGATGAGGTTGAGCGCCGAATGTCTACTTGCGTGCAAACGCCCACATTTCGGGCCCCAGAAGTAATCCGTGGGGCCAAGACATGCAAATACTCAAATAAAATAGATATTTGGGGCCTTGGGCTTGCCTTGTTTGAACTGTTTTTCTATGGCCCACCATATGATTACCGGGGTCTTGCTGGCGGCCCTCAAAACACCAGTCCTCCAAATAAAAACGCCCTGCCATGCAGCACATTACCAGCAATGTTAATCTATGATATGAAAACAGGCCTTTCAGAGCTGTCTATCAAGAATAAACTCAAAATATTAAATATGCTACCCATATCACACCTGAAGAAATGCCTGGCAGATAAAACACGGGATTTTGCCCCCATCTATGGCCCAGATAAATACGCCAATATAATCAATATCTTGGCCCATTGTATGGACCCTAATCCAGGCCGTAGATGGGACATTTTTAATCTGCGCTCTCATTTCTACATGTTTTTGATTAATGACCAGGGCGCCCTGGCTGATATGGGCGAGCCCCTTCAAAATCAACTAAGTGAAAGCACAAATATGTATAATTATTACCTAGACAACAAGGGATATTTGGGGCGCATTATGGAGAGCCACGGCACACGGGCCTTTGATTGCCAAAATACCAGGCGATTTGGGGCCTATTTACACATATTAGCGGGCCGGGAAAAGGTCCCCCAGGACGTCCAGAATCTCACGGGGCGCCTCCATTATGGCCTCTTGGCCCGGCAAATGGTCCAACCGGCCCAGTATTTCGGCGCCCCAAAAGCCGGTCTTCAAGACAAAATATACACTTTGGCCCTCATATACATATCTTGTGCGATCTTGGACGCCCCTGTGCCTGAATTCATAGATATATCATCTGGTATAATTGAGTTACAGGTCAAAAAAATACTCGTAGAGTGTGATGGTAGGCTTTTGGAAGTGGGCTAGCGGGCGGGCTACCCACTTATATTCGAGTATAAACACCCTCATCTCGTTTCAAATAAATTATAGTCTTGTAATATTTTTGCCAGCCCTTGATTATCATGACCAGATTAAAATGTTTGCAATATCCGGGGCCATATTTATCACATATGGCCTTTATACCCCGCATATCTGGGGTTGTTGGGGCCATGTACAAATACTCCCTGAGCCCGGCCTCAAGGCCCTCAGGAATGGCCACTTTGGCCTTGAGAGCCTCATATTGGGCATCATAATTCGCCAGTCTTTTTCTCATCAAGGCCTCGTTTACATCGCGCCCATAATACAGTTTTTTATGTATAATCACTGCAGGCAACATTTCATAAATGTCACTCGGGGCATTTGATTTATTCATATTTAAACTTATATATAGCATATATAATAATGGCTCAGAATTTAATAAATAATTATCAGCATTCAATTTTGAATGGTGGAAGTGACAGCGATGGCGAGGAACCCTCGCATGAGCCAGTGTCAACTGCTGGGCCCTCTAGCCCAGATATAGAAAGTGGTCCAAATGGCCCAGAGAATGGCCCCACAAGTAAAACTGAAAGCCCCAATGAAAGTAATAAAATGCAAAGTAAACCAACCCCAAAACCCAAAGAGGAGGGCCAAATCGACCCCAAAATAAAGAAGGATGACCTCAATATGATAGTCCTCAACCAGGCCCGAATAAATATAAACAATAGTATAAATATTACTACCATGAATGATTTCTATAGGAGGGCCCTGCGCCAGATTATCACTGAGCTTTTTCATATCAATGAACCCAATATGAAAAACCAAAGGTCAAAGACGGCCGAGGACCTAGAAATCCAGTCAATCAGTTTTAGCGTGAAATATACTGATGTTAATCTCACAAAGCCACTCATAACCACCGGCAAGGACCGGGGCAAGCTTTTAACGCCCCAGAACTGCCGTGATAGTGGGACCACTTACTCATCCACACTGTATATAAGCGTAAAGGTGGAAACTAGTGCTAAATTCAAGAGTGGGCGTGAAGAGAAGCGCCCTCCAGTGGTCGTTAAAGACTTGCCTGTGGGAAATATTCCTATAATGCTCAGGTCTGAGTATTGCACTCTTGATGGGTGTACAGATGAGGACTTGTTTAAATTAGGTGAAGACCCAAATGATCACGGTGGTTATTTTGTGGTTGAAGGTATACATAGGTTTTTGCCCAAAACAGAGAATTTGGCTATCAATAAAATCCATGTGTACAAGAACGAATTCAGGACTCAAAAGGCCCGTCTCACGTTTCAATCAAAACCAGGAGATGGTTATGAAAACTCAGCTTACATGGTTATAATTCTGCACACCACTGGTGAAATATACATCGAAATCACTATTAGTGGCAAAGTTAAAATAATAGTGCCCTTTTATGTGGTATTCAGAGCATATGGGATGACTGTGGACCAAGACATAGTAGAGCATATAACATATAGCCTTGATAGCAATGATACAGTGGTCAAGCGTATGTTAGATATCCTATACAGGGCATTTAAAGCCCCCACAGTAGAATTCTATGATATAAAGGACAATCCAAATCCAGAAGATAACCTGATGGAACTGGTGAAAAGGACCACTAATTTGGTCAATAGTAGCAATATTAACAGGGACCCCAATATCAAGAAGCACCTTAATCATAAAGGCTACAAGATACTTGATTTCAATATTCTGCCCCATATAGGCAATACCCCAGATAGCAGAATCAAGAAGGTTAGATATCTAGGGCATATGATCAATAAACTGTTATTATGTCAATTGGGGGTTATAAACAGCACAGATCGTGATCACTTGCAAAATAAGATTATTGCTTTGCCAAGTATAAATATGGCAAAAACAATCAAAACAGTCTTCAATTTTGTTATTAACAAGGATATATCTAATTCATTGACTAATGCCTTTAATAATAACCCATGGCGCGACGTCGACCTATCAGAGGTTATTAAGAATGCTATTAAGCCCCAATCATTAGAGAAATATATCATTGGGGGCATTAAATCAGGGGAAAAAAGTATTAAGATCCAAAGTAATACAATGAAGAATAAAATCGTGGGCCAGCAGCTCATGCCTAAAAACCAGTGTAATATCCTGTCTAGTTTGAATAGCATAATTACGCATGGTGAAGAAGTGGCCTCGAAGTCAAATGACCGTTCAATGGCCATGAGAATGCCCCACAGCAGCTTCCTAAATTATGTTGGGATGATGCACTCTACAGATACTGGTGAGAAGATCGGCACTGTGAAACAAATGGCTATAATGGCCACTTTAACAGAGGGCTCGAACAGCACAGTCCTGAAGGAAATAGTGCTTAAAAACCCAGAGGTAATCAAATATGTGATGCCTAGAGAGATTGGTGAGAATAAGCTCTGGAAAATATTTGTCAATGGAGACTGGATTGGCGTGTGCAAGGATGGTGATTTGATTAACAAATTCAGGGCCATGCGTAGGGCCGGTGAAATCGACAGAAAGACCATTATTGCGGGCTACCCAATCGAGCGCGAAATCTCATTCCGTACAGATGTGGGGTATTTCATTGTGCCGTATATCATTGTATACAATAATATAGAGGCCTATATTAGGGCCAGGCGGGCCGGGGATAAAGAGTTCAAATTCAAGCAATGGATTAATCTGAAAGCCAAGCATATAACGGCCCTTAAACGGGGTGAAATAGACGTCAGCGATTTAGTTGATGGTGAAATAATGGAGTATATTGGGGCCGAAGAGGCCGATAATATGCTTTTATGTGAAAACCTTGACCTTCTTAGAAGGGAGCAAGGGAATGTGCTTAATCAGTACACACATTTGGATATAGAGGCCGCCTTTCATGGTATATTAGAAATCGCGTCCCCATATTCGAACCATACGGCCTGCAGTCGTATAACTATGTATATTAATCAAAAAAAGCAGTCGGCTGGCTGGCCCGTGTTAAACTGGTTCAACAGATATGAACGCCTGATGCACCTCCAGTTCTACTGCTCAACGCCCACAGTTATTACACTTACGGCGGCCCTTCCACTCTTGCCCACAAGCGAGAATGCCATAGTGGCCTATATGATTAATTCTGGGTATAATCAAGAGGATTCACTCGTCCTGAACAAGTCTTCCATCGATCGTGGATATTATGTGGGCTCGAATTTTTACTTTGAGAAAGTGGAGCTCGAAAAGGGCGAGCAGTTTGGCAATCCGGGCTTTGAATTAACAATTAATAAGACTACCGGGGCCAATCGAGAGAATATTGTGGATGGCTTCATAAAAGAGGGCGTCACAGTCAATTATGGGGACGTTTTAATAGTAAAAACCTCAAAGCTAAATAAAGAGGACCCCAAAAATATCACTGATGAACACAACAATTATAAATATATAGATTCTAGTATCATATATAAATTTAGTTATCCATCTGTTGTAGAGAAGGTCATTCATTTGCCTGGGTCCAATACTGCCACGGTGAAACTAAGAAATTGCCGGCCAATTAATGTCGGGGACAAAATGGCCTCTCAACATGGCTGTAAAGGCGTTGTGGGGGCTGTGTTTAATGAGGCCCAAATGCCCTATACGGAAGATGGCCTCATACCTGATATTATAGTGAACCCACACTCTATACCCACTCGTATGGGCATTGGGCAAATGATTGAGACTGTTGTGGCCACTTTGGCCGCCAAAAAGGGTGTTATAGTCGATGGCACGCCATTTAAGAGCCTTGATCTGGACGCCATAATCGAAGAACTAAAGGCCTACGGTGTCGAGAATGCCTGTATGCGCAGAATGTACAATGGCAGATATGGGAACTGGTATGATAGTCTGATTTTCATCGGCCCAACCACATACCATAGACTGCTTAAATTCGTGATGGATGAGGCCTATGCAATGAATACAGGGCCCACAGATGCCCTTACACGCCAGCCTGTTGAGGGCAAATCCAAAGGGGGCGGCCTAAGATTCGGGGAGATGGAAAAGGACGCCCTGATCACACATGGCACCATGTTGGCTGTCTATGAGATCTTCTATAAGAACTCAGATGGCATAGATATCTATATATGCAAGACCTGTAAGAACCGGGCCATTGTGAACCAAAAAGCGGGCCTCTATAAGTGCCTATATTGCCAGGGCGAGGAGAATATCTACAGAGTCCCATGCTCATTCAGCACTAACTTGACCCTTAATGAGATCCAATCAATGAATGTCAAGCTTGAATTCGAGCTTGAAGACAACAAGATGATAGATTAAAAATTGAATTCGTTATTTAATAAATAAACTGTTTTTGCGCCTCACACTGAACATTTAAGCCACATCTAAAAATGTCGGGAAATTCCACCTCAGTATCCGTTCATTATACCTTGACGGACACTATATTCAAATTTTGGCTTGGATTAATCGAGGATGCCACTGATGGCTTTACTCAATGGTTTATTCTAAGCACATTCCAATGTGAACCAGCTGTACAAGCCGCGATTTCCGCCTATACAAGGGCCAAAAGTAGACTTTCACGAAACAAACGAAACTTTGCCCCAAATGAACTCTGTAAGTATTTGGCCTATATATTGGGGCTTTCTGACGAGACCCCTTACAAGGTGCTGGCCGGTACAAAACTCGGGAATTTAACTGTGATACTCACAATTGAAAAGCGTAAAACGTACGTAGGCAAATATTCTCCATATTCCAGGGCGCGCGTCGAAGAGATATTGGGCCAAGTAAATAACGTTACCTGGCCCCAAAAAGAGCTAATTACCGCTTATATAAATGCCTATACTGGCAAAGGCCAACCAATATTGACCTCCAGGCCTCCAGTCACCCCGTTGGAAAAACCCAAGGCCAAAGTGATGAGAGATAATGCAAGGACCACTAATGGACCCAAAGAGATCATAGACTTTGAAACTACTCCAAGAGAAAGCACAAAATCTATACCCAAAGAAGGAATAGTGATCATAAAGTCTACGCCAGCACCCTGGGCGCATGTGGTGAAGGGCCCAAAAAAGCCCGAGGAAACTATTGAGCCTGAAAAGCCCGTCAAATCACAAAAAAGTCCTCTCAGCCCACCCTCTATCGAAGGAAAGAAAGCCGGGGAAATAAGAAAGGTTGTCCCTCAAAAAGTCTTGTGGGGGGATGCAGAACAAGAAGACCCAAATGCAAAGGCCGTGACTATTTTGAGAAGGCCAGCAAAGGAAACAGTTTTGATTGAAGACGTTGATAGCGCGGAACGCACAGACAACACGGCACTAACAGAAAAACTACTTGCCGAAATGAAATTGATGAAAGATGACATGGAAAAACTCAAAAAGCAACAGGCGAAAATAAAAGTAATACATGGAAGAGCACCACCAACAGCAACACCA
>Ga0307935_1000844_pt1 | contig 12163 bp, 17 predicted proteins | sample OrgLakmetageno92_FD_201827 | JGI IMG/M metagenome (GOLD analysis project Ga0307935, IMG submission 201827) | Saline water microbial communities from Organic Lake, Antarctica - #92 | ecosystem: Environmental > Aquatic > Non-marine Saline and Alkaline > Saline | place: Antarctica: Organic Lake...
ACAAACAAAACACCAAACTATATTCCAAATGTACAGAACGAAAACGATACATTTATCACAGCATATACAGAAAGTTTTATGGAGGGTTGTCTATATGATCCATCATTCTATTCTTTCTGTTCTTGCTCACTAGATACTCTAGTATCAAACATAGGAGTAGAGCGACTTATTGAAGAATCAATCTACACATATCGCACAGACCTTTACACACCTTACATGGACAATCAGATTGATATTGCATCAGATGCTTGTCTTGACCTAATCTAAGAACACTAACAACATCGAATATCGAAAGAGGGGCTATCTTCATGCATGACATCTCGATGTTATGGGCCTCTCACTCGGTATTTGATGCATTATTTAATCTTAATCAATTTATTTATATGAATACAAACAACAACGAATCAAAAAACCTATCATCAGATCCAACATTACAAAAGGGCAATTCATGTGAGGGGCCATTCAGTAATCCAAATACTGAAACTATTGGAGAACAAAGAGTACGAACAAGTTTTAATGTGGGAGACAACACAGATGTTGATAAAATCAAAAAAGCATGTGCAGAGCTTATCAACCTGTGTGAATCTCTCAAAGATAAAGACCCACGCCTATGTGCAATCGCACAAACAAAACTAGAGGAATCAGCAATGTGGGCAGTAAAATTAGCAACAGCCTAACAAAACATCCTATGAAAAACTATAACCTCAAAACAAAACTATTGTATCTATGGGTCAAGATCCTGATGCTCGGGGAATCATGGCATTGGACGTGGATGGATATATGCCGAGGGTGGCGTTATCGCACTATCAAGCGCCTTGCAAAGATTCAGGAAGTGAGGGATAATGTAGATACAGTTAAAAATATCGTAGCCAAAGCACCATATGATGAAAATCAGTCAGACAATCAAAAAGATTCTCAATAATCCATTCGTGGATCGTATTATTATGTTGGCCATGATAGGATTATTCGCCATAATCGCACCTTTTCTTGCATACATTCTTTTGATTGTGTGGGGAATTATTGCCTTTTGTATATGAAAATAGTATTACCAAAGCTCAAAGATATTCCATCCGCGCACGTGAAGAATTACGAGCAGATCGAGGAGCAAGTACAGAAGACCATCGATACATTCGATAACCTCAATGAGCATGCACTGGATATGAAACCTGTTGCATTGCATCACAGCCAAGTTGATCCTGATAATCCTCTCAACTTCTTTGTTGTTGGTGATCATCTATTGAAAAAGAGTGCATTGACACCGGAGGAATACAAGCAGAACAAGAATAAGTTTTTCTTTGATGAGAAAGTCATAATCAATCCCGAGATTCTTGAAATGAAAGAAACTATTGAGCGTGAAGTGCCGGAACGAGAGTTGGCAGACAACGAGCAAGGGTATGAGATCGTTCAGAAGAAGAAAGACATCGTGAATAAAGGAACAAACAAGGAGGGATGTTTATCTTTCCCGCATCGTAAAGAGAAGAATTACGAGCGTTATTATAAAATCAAGGTGAAGTATCAGACGGTTGGAGGTTTGTTTGGAGGATTGAAGACCATCAAAGAAACAGTAACCGGATTCAAAGCCAATATCTTTCAGCATGAAGTAGATCATGCTAACTGTAAAAACATTTTCCATGGATAATTTCAATCAATTTCTAAAAATATATGCAGTCACCATCATGGCAATTGTCATCGGTGTGATTGTTTTTGTTTCTCTAAAGCCATCAGATGAGCAGAAAGCACAAGCATTGCTCGATCGAGCAGAGGAGCAAGTAATCAAGGCAGAGGTATTGCAAGGTAATTCAGAGGAAATATTATCAGAGGCACATCGAATCATCGAATCATGCGACGTAAAATAACACAAAAGAATACGTTGATTGTATTGGGAGTGATCCTGTACGTCTTCACGATACTTGCTTTTGTGTTTGTTACGTATTCAATCGGTAAACATCGCGGTCAGACTATCATCATTGATGACAGTGGATCAGATGAGCCTATTGAGATTCAGATCGACAACAATCCAACAAATATTATCAGCATAATCTATGATCCTATGCCTAAAAAAGAAGTAAAAGCAGATACAAGTGTTGCTCCTGATTCAGTAGTAACACGCAATGCAGTTGCAGTGAATAAGAAAGGTGATGAGTTGAAGTCAGGCATCACCAATAGCATGAAACAGATTCAGGATGACAACAGCGATATTGATAAATTACTCGATAATAAATAATCCCCTATGGAAGAACAGGATGAAGACCTACAATTGATCCTAGAGGCCAAGGAAGATATGGCGCATCGCATGGAAGAAAGCCCTTTCATGTTCTATGAGCCGTCAGGTAAGGCCGAGGAGTTCATTGATGCCGTTGCCGACGGTGAGATATTCATCGTATTCAACAGTTCAGCCAACGGTACAGGTAAGACAGCCATGGGTGTGAATACCGTGGGTCACATTCTATTTGGAGAGGATAGTGACAATCCATTCTTTCAACATGAGTTCTTCAAAAACTTTCCATACAAGAAACAAGGCCGTATCGTTTCAGATCCGGCCGTTTTGGCGAAGAACATTATTCCCGAGATGAAACACTGGTTGCCTATGGAGCGCATTACAACCAAGAACAACAGTAAGTCATACGAATCAGAGTGGATGACAGACAATGGTCATACGTTTGACTTGATGACATACGAACAATCTCCTAAAGACTTCGAGGGTGTGACACTGGGATGGGCATGGTGCGATGAGCCACCACCGGATGCTATCTTGAAAGCATTGATCTCACGTATGCGTACAGGGGGAGTGATCTTTATCACCGCTACACCGCTTGCAGGATCAGCGCATCTTTATGATATGTTCAAAGGAGGATCAACAAAGGTACAGATTGATGATGGTCAGGGAAACATTATTCACTATGAGCGTAAACTAAAGATGATTCAGGCCGATATTTGGTCAGCATCAAAGAGCCGAGGAGTACGTGGCCACCTAGAGGATGCAGATATTCTCCGAATGATTGCCGAATACGATGAAGATGAGCGACAAGCGCGTATCTATGGGAAGTTTCAACACCTTATTGGCCTTGTATTCAAGAAGTGGGAGCGTGAAGTACACGTCATCAAGCCTTTTGACGTGAATCCACGTGATTATACCGTGTATGAGTTCCTTGATCCTCACCCTCGTAACCCTGATGCATTGATATGGATCGCTATTGATCGATATGGACGGAAGTTTGTAGTTGATGAATTATGGTATAACCCTGATTCTGATGCAGATCTTGCCGACAGAATCAAAAAGAAAGCCTCAAACTATAACGTAGTTCAGAGGTATGCCGATCCCGCATGTTTCGTGGAGGATCAGCACCGAGAGAAGACACTACAAGCCAATCTATCAGAGTATGGATTGACGTATCAGAAAGCAACCAAGTCACGTACAGCATCCGATAGAGCTATCAAAGATGCGCTTGATTTCAGAAAAGATCCGGCAGGGAACGTCATCAAGCCTCCGGTACTGTACGTATTTGAATCATGTGAGCGTACAATCTTCGAGATGGAACACTATCGATGGGATGAATGGAGTGGTAAGACAGCCGATGGTAAGAATAAAAAGGAACGACCAATCGATAAGGATGATCACATGATTGAAAGTATCGGGCGCGCCTTGTTCATGGATGTTCAGTTCATGAATTACATTCCTCCAACACAGAATACAAACATGCAATACAAGACAGGAATGTCAGATACAGACTTCGATCCGTATTAAAACAATGTTATCCCCAATTTGTATTATTTACCAATTCATGCATGTCTATGCTATAATATAAACACAATCGCTTATGATTCAATTTCGCAACTTTGCACCAATAGAATATAAGGGCCGTCGCATCTATGTGCGATACATGCCGTCAACTGATATTTTTGAATATCTTATTGTTGATAACAACCTTGATCTCTATTCAGCGCATATAATTGCAACCAAGCCGTTTTTCGCTCGATTATTTGGACGTCCATTGAGCCAAGGACAGATGGAGGCATTCTATACGCGCATGGTGTACATGGCAGAAAGTACGATTGATACGTCCATGGTCACGGAAGATGATCATGAGGAGCCAAAGGAGGAATAAAATCAAAGCAATCGCCAAGCATTATCAACTAACATTTTAATGTTATGGCGAAAACTATCTTCAAAAAGAAATAAAAGAACGCATCATCTATCACAGATGGTGTGTTCTTTGTCATTATAAATCTTATTTTAATACTTATATATATGGGAAATCAATTAACAACACCAACAATTTCAGGACAAGGATTCGTATATGATCCGGTTATCAAAGGGATCGATCTATCATTCCTTTCAGAAATCACAGGAGCAATAACACAAGATGCATCAAGTAATCTTGTTCTTAATCAATCCGCAATGGCATCATTCTTGCAACTAAGGAATGGACGTGTGAAGTATCAACTAACTATTCCTGCGGGAGTAGTAGCAGGTACAGCAGGATTCGGAGTTATGAATCCGGCAACACTAACAGGATTTACTTTTAGTTTTATTGGAGGTGACTTCAAACTTCTCGGACTAAAGGATGGGGCCGTGTTGTTAGATATACCTCTTACATTTACCGGAGCAGGAACAGAGCAAATATTCGAGATTGCATGGAATGGATCAGCCGTGACATTCTATATTGGAGGAGTTCCGGTATATTCAGGGAATCATGAAATGACAGATCCATTGGCTATGTACTTCGAGAACGATGAGGATGCAGACATGCTCGTCGGATACATGAAAGTATCAGAATCTAACGGAATAATCGCATAATCTATATGACTACTTTCTTAAAAAAACACTTTCATAAGACACTCTCACTTGTTGCAATAATTGCGATGGTTATTCCGATGTTGGTGAGCGCGCAGACACTTTCGATCAATCGAGGGAATATTCTACGCCCAACAGGAGGCGGATCATCTGACAACATCTACACAGCAAGCGGAACACTCACAGGAAACAGAGAAGTAGACATCGACGGAAACCAAATGAGAATCGGTGGGTTACTCAACACAACAGGAAGTGTAAACTGGGGGATTTCAGACCCATTCGGACAGGGGCACGATGTTCTTGTAAATGGTTTTGTTTCAGAAACCAAAGGAGGAATTGAATATTCAAGCGCATCAGCAGTTGGTGATTTATCAGGTATTGGTATTACAGACTTTGGAAGAATAAATGCTCTACAAAACGATACTAACGATGCTCGTATGTTTGAAATATGGAGTAATGACGATGGTTTTGGTAACAATTCTCCTGCTTTTGCTCGTCAAATATTCAACGATGATGAGTCACGATTTAATTTCTTCAATCAGAATAGCGAAGAGACAAGTTTCGGTCGTGGTGGAGTAGACGGGGCAGATGACGTTGGATCAAACTTTACGATGAATGACACAAGAGCACGTGTTAGGTTTGATAGGGATTTAGCCAACGGAACAACACAACAGGGGGAAATTGAAGCACGGAAAGACTATACTTGGATAAAGTCACAGTTTACAGATGCAAGCGATGATGACTATAGAGCAATAGTTGAAGCACGACACAACGACGGCTCAGGAATGAAAGCAAGTCTATTGCTAGAGACTGATATAAGTTCTTCAACAACAGTTCTAAATGAGCTAACCTTATCAGAAACAGGAATGAGCCTAGCGACATTACCAGCATTTGATGATGATACAGATGCTAGCTCATTAGACACGGGAGACTTTTATCAAACCACAGGATCAGGGGCATCACCGTTGAATGTTGCCGGAATTATTATGATAAAGCAATAATATTATGTTTACATTTAGATACATAAAAATTAAAGAATTATTGATTGCTCAAAAGCTAGAAAAAGGACATTCAGTAGAACGAATTGCTGATAGTGTAGGAATTGAAGTAGAGAAAGTAGAAGACGTCAAAGAATCATTAGAAAGCTAACCAATATTTATATGTTATATATTCAACGAGAACACGATATAGACACAAGCGATACAGAAATGAAGTTTACAGCAGGAACAATAGTAGATGTATTACATTGCCTTACTACAGATGAAAGTTTTATTCGTATCTATGATGCAATAGAGGGGAATATCGCAGATGGAAATGGTGGATTTTTTATCCCACAACTATCTCCAATCACTCTTTCAGATTATCAAGCGCAACTTCTTAAAGGTATTCGGCAATGTGATGGATATACCATTGTTGATAGTAGTGGAAACAACGTAGAAGATGAATATAACTTTGTTCAGATGAAACCTGTTGCAGATCTAGTTATCAAAGGAGCTACAGGAAAAGCGGGAGAGTTCTTGCAAGTATCAAAGGTTGATCCGGTATCGAATCAATTAGTAGGTATCGCAAACTTCCGCAAAATTGGTAAATAATCTTTAATACCTTATGTCTAAACAAAATCAGCAACAAACAACCGAACAAGCAGAGGGATCTTTGGATAAAAAGATGGCAACTTTTGCGATGATCGAAGAAAAAACTGGTTTTGATCGTGCTAAACAGGAGAAACTTATCAAGCAGATTCAATCAGAATACACTTTTGGTTATGACTACATCAAGCCGAAGTGGGATAAGTGGATCATGCGTTTACGATTGTACAACAATCAAAAGCGGTCAGATGAAAGCGTTGGAGATACATTGTTATTTTCAGTGTTTCAGACTGTATTGGCAGAATTGTACATTGATCGATTGAGTTCAGAGGCCCTACACCGTGATCAGGGAGATGCAGAACGTGCGGAAACATGGAATGACTTGATAAAGTTCGATTACGATGAGATGGAGCGTAGTGAGAATGACTACTACTGGATATGGGATACGGCATTCTTTGGCCGTGGACTTCTTTCAGCTATTGAGTTTGATCGAGATACCATGACACCTATTCTCGAAGTATGGGATCCATTGACAGTTATTCGTGATCCACGAGCAAAATCAGTAAATGGTGACAAGCGCGGACGTGGAGGAGCGAAGTTTATCGGGCGAGAGATCCGATTGACGAAGAACGATATGAAAGATCAGGGTATTTATTTCAACTTTGAAGACCTTGATGCGGATACTAAAGGGAATAAAGACCTTATCGATCAGGCTCAACAAGCTCGTGATGATGCACAGGGCCGTCAGAACACTCAATTCAAAGCGTTGGAGGGAGATAATGCAGATGTAAAGATTCTTGAATGGATTACATTCTTTGATGGGGATCTATACATTATTGGACTTGGTGACGATCGATCACAGATTGTTCGTGTTACGAAATTGAAAGGGAAATTGATTCCGCTTATCGATCGTGCGCTATTCCCGATGAGTAAAGACTGGGATGGTGTGACTATTCCCGATCTTATCGAAGACAAGCAACGTGCGCGAGCAGTGTTGACGAATCTCGGATTGAAAGCAGTGAAAGCATCAATGCACCCGATGTATCTTTTCAATAAGAATAAAATCAAGAACAAGGGAGATCTTAACTTCGGATTCAATAAGTTCATTGAAGTTGATGGAGAAGTTGACGGAGCAGTACGGCCTATGCTCACACAGGCAGTGAAAGCAGATGCACAATTCATTCTTGATCTATTGGAGGCAGGAGCGCAACAAGCACTCGCAACACCAAAACAAAAGCTCGGTATGGCGCCGTCAGGCTCTCCCACAGCCACAGAGATCAACGAGGTGGGGAATCAAGTGGATACACGTCACTCTCTATCAGCAAAGATTTTTGGATGGTCAGAGAGGCGATTTTGGCAACGACACTTCCGAATGTATCAGGAACACTACAAGCCGGAGATTGATACCAAGTTGGTACGAATCGTTGGATCAATGGGTAGTGAATTGAAAATATTTGGGCCAGAGGAGATGAAGTTCAGCACTATGCCGGATTTCCGAATCGAAAGTGTAGCGCTATCAGAGGCAGAACGCGTAAACAAGGCACGACGATTCCAATCATTCTTCCAATTTGCATCAAAAGTTCCCGAGGCAGATATACGACGAGGAATCGAGATGATGGGTCAATTCATGGGTCTATCACACGAAACAATCCGAACAGTATTGCCGAAGTCAGGAGAAGAATTGAAAGCAGAAAACGAAAACCTACAGATACAAAATGGCAAAAAAGTACCTGTATCACCACGAGATGATGATCGATTGCACCTATACACTCATAATAAACTTGCAGATTCTCCCGAGAAGTATGCACACATGGAGGCTCACAAGCGCGCTCTAATGCTCAAAAAGTCACAACCGGAGCTATTCGCCCCTCAAACGATCGAGGGTCAAGTACAGCAGGCACAGGGAGCCACAGAGGGTACAGAGATGCTCGGTGATCCATCAGGAGGAGCAATAGGAGGCCAACAGTCAGCCGTAACCGATATTTAATTATGAATGATATAAAAATACACAAATGGATACCGATGGATCTCTCCGACAAGAAACTTGCAAAAGATAAAGTCGCACAGATCAAACATACACTTCAAACACCCGGATGGAATGTCATCAAGAACATCACAGAGGGATACATTCATGGGTTTGAGAAAATGATTATCGGAAAGAGGCAAGCATCAGGAGAGGAGGCAACGGATGCACAAGTTGAAGTATATCGGGAGGTACGAGAGTTCATGGTTGACTTCCTCGCAATGCCCGAGAATACGATAGAGGAGCTTGATCCAACACCACCAACAGAAGAAAACCTTGATCACCTAGATCCATACGCAACACAAGAGGACATTGACAACAAAAAATAGAATGCATTTCCGCCGGTTTGGTTGGAGAGATAACTTAGTGCTTTGGCGATTGACACTATTCTTTATCTCTCCGCCCAAGCCGACGGGCTTGTACGATAGACGTCGAATCTATCAAAAGTAATAATCGCCATCCGTGTCTATTTGTTTATCACCATTTCAGATATTCACGAGGGTAAAACAAAAAAATGAGCGTAGAAAAATTACCGAATGCAGGAGAGCCACAAGGCGCACCGGCAAACGAGGGGGCAAGCAGTGATGCCTCTATTGAAACAAATAACACTGATGCACCAAATGATTCTGATGCGCAAGCAGATGATCAAAAGGGGCAACAAGACGAACAGCCGGACGATTCATCAGATGATGACGAGCCGAAAGTTCGCAAAAATCTTCCTAACGAACACTTTGTAAAAATGCGACAAAAAAATCGCAAAAAAGATTCAACAAAGGATGATGGCGGAGAGAACGACGACGATGACGATTCATCAGATGATGATGATGACGTTATGGAAAGCGTGAAAAAAATCGTAAAGCCGTTATATGATCAGCAGGAAACTGTTGCAATTAACAACGAGATTAACGATTTCATCGCCGAAAATCCCAAGTTTGAAAAATACAAAGCAAAAGTAGCAAAGTTTGCACAACACGCATCTCGCGCACAAACACCGATCACATCTATCTTTTACGAGGTAGCGGGGCCGGATCTAATGAAAATTGGAGCAGAGATGGCGAAAGAGGCAGACAATGAGGCCAAGAATACTCAATCAGGAGGAGGCGCAGGCGCACATGATGTTAGCGGAAAGCAAACAGCAGATGACGTATGGGCAATGACACCGGAGGAGTTCGAGGCACAAAAGCGAAAAGCGTTCCGCAGGGAGTAAATTATTCATATTAAAACCCTTTAATTTATGCAAACTGGAACAACTCAAATCCCCGCAGAAGTTAGTGCAATCTATGATCGCAATCTTCTATATCGGGCAGTAGCACTATTTACTCACACAAAGTGGGCGCAGGTAAAAGACTTGCCACGAAACGGAGGTACTTCAACAATCAAGTTCCGTCGTTATGGTAATCTCGATGCCAACCTCACACCGCTAACAGAGGGAGTTACCCCTGTTGGAAACCAACTTTCTGTTACTGATATTACAGCAACAGTAGAACAGTACGGTGACTTTATCACTATTACTGACAAGCTAGATTATCAGTCACAAGACCCTGTTTTGATTGAAACATCAGACATTCTTGGAGATCAGATGGGAGATACTATCGATCAATTGACACGTGATATTCTTTCAGCAGGTACAAACGTATTTTACGCAGGTACAGCACTTTCACGCGCAACTGTTACAGCAACAGACTTGCCAGATCTTGCTCTATTCAAGAAAATCGTTCGTCTATTGAAGAACAACAAAACAAAGCGAATGATGCGTATGGTAAATGCAACAGATGGTTACGCAACGGAGCCATTGAATGCATCATACATTGGTATTGTTCACCCAAACACTACTTACTCTCTAAAAGACAAGACTGGATTCGTTCCTGTAGAAAAATATTCTTCTACATCAACTCTTATGGATGGTGAAGTAGGTAAAATGGACGAAGTTCGTTTTGTTGAAACTGTAAACGCAAAAGTATTTCCAGGAGCAGGAGCATCAGGAATTGATGTTTACTCAACACTCGTATTCGGTATGGAGGCATATGGTACTTCTCGTATTTCAGGTGAGGCGATGAAAATGATCGTAAAACCTATGGGATCAGCAGGTACAGGAGATCCATTGGATCAACGTGCAACAGCCGGATGGAAGATCACATTCGTTGCGAAGATTCTTAACGATGACTTCATTGTACGCGCAGAACACGCAGTTGAGGCCTAATCTTTGGGTCATGCCAAAGCACGGGATATTATTAAAACTAATCTCTTAGAATAGTTATGACTAAAAAAGAAATCTTACAGGCAGAATATGAAGTAATCTTTGAAGTTGCACCCGATGCATCTCTTACGATTGCTCAATTGCAAGCCGAAATCGAAAAGAAATCTAGCGGAGAAGATGACGATGCCCTATTGGAATCAGTCGGAGAAGATGCTAGTGACGAAGAAGTAGTTGAGCCGGAAGTAGTTGAGGAATCAGCACCGGTTGAAGAAGTAATCGAGGAGCCAAAAGAGGCAGTAGCAGATATTGTGAAAGCTCAAATGGCCCAAGCAACACCTGTAAATCAGTTCAAGCAAGGACTAGAAGTTGTGAAAGCTCATCTTGATAAACAAGAAAAGCAAGCATACTTCATCCAGCTAGAACAAGGAGAAACTATGGGGCGCGCAGTGAAAATTGTCGCTATCAATGGATTCCGATTCAGTGTTCCGAAAGGAGAACAGGTATTACTTCCGCAACAGATTGCGCAAATGATCACCGAAAGTACGCAGGCAAACTACCAAATCGTTCAAAACAACCCTATGCGAGTTGGCGGAGATCCAACAAAGATCAACGCTCTCACGTAGGTAAAAATTATTCACTTAATTCTTAAAAAACTATGTCAATATTCGTATCAAAACAAGAAGTAGGACACGATGCACTTGCACAGAAACAATTGCTTAACGTACTCGCACAAGGTGTGGGAGTTGTAGCAAAAGTTGACATCACTAGCGCAGAAATCCTAGCTCTTAACGCAACACCAATTGAATTGATCCCCGCACAGGGAGCAGATCAGGCAATTATCGTTGATGAAATCATTGCTTTTAACAAGTATGGTACAGCAACATATGCTCTTGATGGAGCGGTAAACGCAAAGTACACCGACGGATCAGGTGATGCAGTTGTTTCGGCTCTTGCAGAGGCTTGGGGAGAGGCTACAGCAGATGCAGTTGCGAAAGCAGTTGCAGTAGGAGTTGCACCAGTTGCAAACGCTCCTGTTGTTCTCTTTGCAGAATCAGCAGATCCAACAACAGGTGACGGAACATTCTCAATTTATGTTTCTTACCGTGTAATCGACATCTCACAGGCATAGCCCTTGGGTGGATCGCACATTCGGATACTTGGAAACAGGTATCCGAGCCGTGCGATTCACACTTAATCAAAATCCATTATGCAATTTATTCAATTCTTCAAACAACTACGTACCCGAACAGGTACAGATACAGGCAGTTGGCCCGATGCAGAAATGCTCGATATGGTCAACATGCTCAAAGATGATGTAGCGTTCAAGCTAACAAAAGCAAACGAAGATTATTTCGTGATGCCGTTTCTTCGTAATATCAAGGCGGGGCAAAAGGAATACTACTTACCGGAGCGAATGATGGCGCACGTAAAAAAAGTTGAAATTGATTTGATTGGTACTGTATCCGAGAATGGTTGCCCAAAAGCATCAGGATTTGAATACAAGGAGGGTCGGGAAGTCGATATTTCACAGGAAAAAATCCATTACATTCCATCGAATCCGG
>Ga0307935_1000845_pt1 | contig 12160 bp, 9 predicted proteins | sample OrgLakmetageno92_FD_201827 | JGI IMG/M metagenome (GOLD analysis project Ga0307935, IMG submission 201827) | Saline water microbial communities from Organic Lake, Antarctica - #92 | ecosystem: Environmental > Aquatic > Non-marine Saline and Alkaline > Saline | place: Antarctica: Organic Lake...
GTGTCAGTTTATCGAAGGATAACAAGTCAGCAGGTAGATGGACGACTAGCATGGGCGGCGTTTTCTTCGCGTGTGGTATAGGCGCTAAACTCGCGGGCCGTGGTGCTGACCTGCTACTAATTGACGACCCCCATGCGCTCGAAGTAAGTACGCCCATACCCACCCCTAACGGGTTTGTGGAAATACAAGATTTGAAAGTGGGAGATTATGTTTTTGGTCCAGACGGTAAGCCTACCAAGGTTATTGCTAAGTCAGATGTATGGCATGACCGTGAATTGTACAGTGCTAGGACCAGTGACGGAGAAGAAATACTCTGCGACGCTAAGCACCTGTGGGGAGTAAATTCCGACACTAATTTGAATAAGGCGAAAGTATATAACTTTAACGCGGAGTATATATCTAACTGGCCCAAGGTTAACCGACCGGTCCTACCCAAGCACCGACCTGTAGAATACGCAGAGCGGGACCTGCCTATAGACCCTTGGGTATTAGGGGCGTGGCTAGGCGACGGTACGGCCTCAAGCGGGAGAATCACAGCGGACCCGAAAAACGGGGACCAAGCGTTCATGGTCGAGGAGTTTAGGAAGGCAGGGTACAAAGTAGGGGGCTTTACCCAAGACGGTTGGTCTTTTACGGTGTACGGGCTTATGCCGCAACTGAGAGCGCTAGGAGTGCTTAACGATAAACACGTCCCCGAGCAGTACCTAACATCGTCGGTAGAACAAAGAATGGCCCTTCTGCAAGGTCTAATGGACACTGACGGGTCTGTCGTAGCTTCTAGTCAAGCGGGGTTCTACAACACTAACATTAAGCTGGTACAAGCGTGTACAGAGATACTGCACTCGTTAGGGGTACGCGCCCAGATGCGCAGCTATGAGGATACTCGGGGTAGGTGGACAACGACAAAGACCAACTATCGCGTTATGTTTAGGTTAGCGGACTGCGTAAGAATGCCTCGCAAGTTAAAGTATACCCGGACCCCGGCGGATAAAAGGTCGAGGTCTATAGAAATCGAGAATACCCAGCAGCTAGGCTCTGTCCAGTGCATAACGGTTGACAGAGAAGATGGGCTGTTCTTAGCAGGCAGAGGATATGTAGTAACACACAACTCCGAGCAAGACATTCTTAACGGTAACTACGACGTGTTTGAGAAAGCGTATTCGTGGTTTGCCTACGGCGCCAGAACGCGACTAATGCCCGGCGGGCGCATAGCTATAGTACAAACTCGCTGGAGCCTCGACGACCTAACGGGGCGGGTTGTTAAAGACATGCAGATGAATCCTAAGACGGACCAGTATGAAGTCATTGAGTTTCCCGCGATACTTAACGAAGGTGAAAAGAACGAGAAAGCACTGTGGCCTGAGTTCTTCGATTTAGACGCGCTTAAACAGATTAAAGAAGGCATGCCTACGTTCCAGTGGAACGCACAGTACCAACAAGACCCCACCTCAGAAGAAGGCGCGATAGTAAAACGTGAGTGGTGGAGGGTATGGAAAAAAGAGAACCCACCCCCGTGTGAATACCTCATCATGTCGCTGGATAGTGCGGCAGAAACTAACAACCGTGCCGACTTTAGTGCGCTTACTACGTGGGGAGTATTCCTCAACGAGGAGGAGTCTCGCTATGAGATTATCCTGCTAAACAGTATTAAAGAGCGCTATGAATTTCCGGAGCTAAAAGATAGGGCATATACCGAGTGGCAGTTCTGGGAGCCGGACTGCTTCATCGTGGAGAAAAAATCATCAGGGGTGGCGCTGTACCAAGAAATGAGACGTACCGGCATCCCGGTGCAAGAGTTTACCCCGCATCGGGGGACTGGCGATAAGATGGCCCGACTAAATTCTGTGGCGGATATTATCAGGTCTGGTATGGTGTGGGTGCCGGAGACACGGTGGGCGGAGGAGCTAGTAGACGAAGTGGCGGCATTCCCCGCGGCACCTAACGACGACCTCGTGGATTCTTGCGTTATGGCTTTGATGCGGTTCCGCAGTGGTGGGTTCATAAGACTCCCCAGTGACGAGCCGGATGAAGAGAAGTATTTTAAGAGCAAACGTGGTGGGTACTACTAATACAGGACAAGATAATGGCTATTGATAAAAGTTTATATGAAGCACCAGAAGGCGAGATGTTAGAGGACGAGCCAGAAACTATGGTGGACATTGACCTTATGCTCGATGCAGACGCTAGCGCAACAATAGAGTTAGAGGATGGCTCGCTAGAGATTACACTTGGCGACGAGGAAGAAGACTCTGATTTAGCGGCGGCACCGTTTGGGGCTAACCTCGCAGAGTATATGGACGAGGCGGACCTGTCACTCATCGCTAAAGAGCTGTGCGGTGATATTGAGTCGGATATGAGTAGCCGCGAAGAATGGGCGGATACATATGTCAAAGGTCTCGATATACTTGGGTTCAAATACGAGGACCGTACCGAGCCGTGGGAAGGTGCATGTGGCGTACACTCTACAGTCCTAGGCGAAGCTGCAGTACGATTCCAAGCGGAAACTATGTCTGAGACTTTCCCGCCGGCCGGCCCAGTAAAAACAAGAATAATTGGCGAAGAGACGAAGGAAAAAACAGTGGCAGCGGAGCGTGTTCGCACGGACATGAATTACAAGCTGACCGAGGACATGGCGGAGTATCGCCCCGAGCACGAGCGCATGCTGTTTGCACTGGGGCTAGCGGGCTCTGCGTTTAAGAAAATCTACCAAGACCCGACGTTAGGTAGGCAGGTCGCCTCATATATCCCAGCAGAAGATGTTATCGTGCCTTATGGCGCTTCAACTATCGAGCTGTGTGAGCGCGTTACTCATGTGATGCGTAAAACCAAGACAGAAGTAGCCAAACTACAAGCTGTAGGATTCTACCTAGATGTAGAACTAGACGACCCAGAACCTTACCACTCCGACATCGAGGAGAAAAAAGCACAGGAAGGCGGGTACGAGCTCACTAACGACGACCGTCATTGTCTCTATGAAGTGCATGCCCACATGCTAATCGAAGGTTTGCCTGACTGTGACGACGGTATAGCTTGCCCGTTCGTAATAACAGTAGACAGAAGTAGCCATCAGGTACTAAGTATCCGCAGAAACTGGCGGGAAGGTGATGCGCTTAAGTTAAAACGTCAACATTTTGTCCATTACTGCTACGTACCGGGGTTTGGGTTCTACGGACTAGGGCTAATTCACTTGGTTGGCGGCTTTGCTAAGGCAGGAACGTCAATAATTCGTCAATTAGTTGACAGTGGGACGTTATCTAACCTCCAAGGCGGGTTTAAAACGCGTGGCATGCGTATATCTAGCGACGATAGACCATTAGAGCCGGGTGAATTTAAAGATGTAGACGTGGGCATGGGTACAATCCGCGATAACATTATGATGATGCCTTATAAAGAGCCATCTCAGACGCTGTTTAACTTATTAGGGAGTATTACACAAGAAGGGCGTCGTATGGGTGCGATTTCTGACATGAATATCTCTGATATGTCAGCGAATGCGCCGGTTGGGACCACTTTGGCGATTATCGAGCGTATTTTGAAACCCATGGCAGCGGTACAGAGCCGTGTGCATTACGCGATGAAGCAAGAATTTAAGCTTTTAAAGAGTATTATCGCTAAAGAAGCCCCCGTGGAGCTCGAATATAGCCCTGATACGGGGCAGTTTTACGCTACTAGCGACGACTATAATATAGTTGATATATTGCCTGTATCCGACCCTAACAGCACTACCATGGCACAACGTGTAGTTCAGTACCAAACTGCCCTACAGATGTCCTCACAAGCACCTGAAATATACAACTTGCCACAACTGCACCGTCAGATGCTTGACGTTATAGGCATAAAAGACGCGGATAAAATCATTCCGCTCGAGGAAGACGCCATACCTAAGGACCCAGTGTCTGAGAACATGGATGCGTTAAACGGGTCACCAATGAAAGCGTTTATATACCAAGACCACGAAGCTCATATCGCAGTACATACCTCTATGATGCAAGACCCGATGATGATGCAGATGGTTGGCCAGAACCCCCACGCCCAGAAAATCATGGCGGCGTTGCAAGCGCATATGGCAGAACACTTAGCGTTCAGCTACCGCTCTAAGATTGAAGCAGAAATTGGGGCGCCACTACCGCCACCGGGTGCTCCGTTACCAGAAGGTGTGGAGATGGAGTTATCCCGCCTGATGGCTATGGCAGGTCAACAGCTTACTCAGAAGAACCAGCAGATGGCGCAACAACAAGCTGCGCAGCAAGCCGCGCAAGACCCGAACATGCAGATGAAGCAACAAGAGCTGCAGATAAAACAACAAGACCAGCAACGCAAAGCGCAGAAAGACCAAGCTGAGATACAACTCAGGGAGCGCCAGCAAGCCCACAAGGAACAGATGGACAACATCGAGAATATGTTGAAATCTAGAGGGGTACAACTGGACAGGGAAGAGTTAGAACTTGAAGCGGAAAAAGCGGGCGCACAACTAGCTGCAGATGACCGCCGAGAAGATAACAAAATGCAGATGGAGATTGCTCGTATGATTGAGCAGAAAGTAAACCAGAGAAACCAAGGGGGCAATAATGGACAACCAACATAGAAAAATAGGGGAGAACCGCCTAACTGATAAACGCAGTGTAGCTCTCGCCACCACTAACTTACAACAAGGGTTTATGTGGGCAATACGCTCGATAGCTAAGCCCACTACTTTCGGGTGATAGTGTGGCTAGTGTATTTCAGATAATGGACAAAGAGATTAGCGAAGATATTAAGAGAATCACAGATGTGCTTACGGGTAACAGAGTAGAGACACTTGATGACTATCGCTATTTAACGGGGCAGCTCAGGGGGCTTACTGTCGCGCTAAACAAACTAAAAAGCCTCCAAAAACAAGTCGAAAACGACGAAAATTGGGAAGATTAACATGACCGGAAAAACTCAGTTTAGCGTACCGCAGCTTGATATGTCCAAAGTGGCAGACAAGATTAGCGAGAAGCAAGAACTAACTGATGCGGAAATAGAAGCACGGCTACCTAAGCCGGTAGGGTATCGCGTACTAATTGCGTTACCTGAAATCGAAGAAACCTATGGCAACTCAGGCATTATAAAATCCGGCAGTGATATGCAGAAGGACTACATAATGTCGATTATGGGTATTGTTGTTGACATGGGCGCTGATTGTTACAAAGACAAAGACCGGTTCCCACATGGTCCTTGGTGCAAACAGGGCGATTTCGTTATGTTCCGTATGAACTCAGGTACACGGGTAAAAGTAGATGGCAGAGAGTATCGCATTATGAATGACGATTCTATCGAAGCTGTCATACCAGACCCTCGTGGCGTAACAGCGGCTTAGGAGAAATATTATGGCTATGCAAAAAATAGAGTTTGAATTTCCAGATGAGGACGACAGCAAGATTGAGCTTGAGCCCAACAAGATGGAAACCATTGACCTTAAAAACCCGAACTCGCATCTTGCGAAGAAGGAAGAGGTTGAAGTAGAAGTAGAAGACGACCCAAAACCTAAAGCGAAAGCTAAGGTTGAGGACGACGATGATTTAGAGCTAGAGGTAGTGGACGACACACCTAAAGCTGACCGAGGACGTAAACCGTCTGACCCGCCAGAAGACCCTAGCGACGAAGAGCTCGAGTCTTACTCTGAAAAAGTGCGTAACCGAATTAAACATTTTACCAAAGGTTACCACGATGAGCGCAGGGCAAAAGAAACTGCTATGCGGGAGCGCCAAGAGCTAGAGGCGTTGGCCCAAAAGCTTATCGATGAGAACAAAACGCTTAAGCAGACAGGCAATAAAAGCCAAACCGCTTTGCTACAACAGGCCAAGACGAACGCCGAGAGTTCGTATAAAATCGCACAGGAACGCTATAAAAAAGCCTACAACGACGGCGACGTTGATAAGTTACTAGAAGCCCAAGAATCACTTACGGAAGCAAAACAACGCTTACAGAAGATAAGTGATTACAAGGTAACTCCTTTACAAGAGGATGATTCTAGTGTACAAGGTAACCAAGAGCCCCAAAAAGCGCCGCCGCAAAAGCCGGAAACGGACGCCCGCGCCGCTGACTGGGCCAAGAAAAATACTTGGTTTAATACCGATGATGAAATGACAGCTTACGCCTTAGGGCTGCATAACAAGCTAATCAAAAACGGTGTTGACCCAAAATCAGATGACTACTACGAGACCATAGATTCTCGTATGCGCCAAGTCTTTTCTGATAATTTTGATGATGTCGTGGAACCAGCGCAAAAGCGTGAAAAACCTGACGACAACGTGGTTGCCCCCGCATCGCGGAGCACAGCACCCCGAAAGGTGCGACTAACGCAAACACAAGTACGTCTAGCTAAACGCTTAGGCTTGACCCCCGAACAGTACGCCAAACAGGTTGCGATTGAAATGAGGAAATCATAATGGCTGAGAACAGATTGAAAAGAGAAACACAGGTCCGCACATCGGCAGAGCGTAAGAAAGCATGGCAACGTCCTGAACTATTGCCCTCTCCTGACGAAGAGCCCGGGTACAAGTACCACTGGGTTAGGATTTCTACTCTTGGAAACGTAGACGCCACTAACGTATCCTCAAAGTTGCGTGAAGGTTGGGAGCCTGTTAAGGCTGAAGACCACCCCGAAATGCAGATGATGGCTGCTGATGCAGGTGATAAATTCAAAGATAACATCGTTATCGGTGGGTTGTTACTATGTAAAACCCCGCAAGAACTAGTTGATGAACGTAACGAGTTCTACGCAGGGCAGGCAAAGTCTCAGATGCAGGCGGTGGACAACAACTTCATGCGTGAGAACGACCCTCGTATGCCTCTGTTTCACGACAGAAAATCGAAGGTTACTTTTGGTAACGGAAATTAATTGGAGATAAGACAATGGCTTATCCTGCTGTTGAAGCGCCATATGGTTTACGCCCAGTAAAACTTTTAAGCGGTGTTCCTTATGTTGGTGTTACGCGAAGCTACAAAATTGCTAGTGGCTACGCAACAAGCATCTTCTACGGGGACGCAGTGACTCTAGTTACTGGCGGAACTATCCAGCGCGACGCTGCTGACGCAGCAATGACACCTATCGGTGTTTTCATGGGGTGCTCTTACACGAACCCTACCACTAAACAGAAACTGTTCAGCCAATATTACCCAGCAAACACTGCTGCGGACGATATTGAAGCTTATGTTGTTGATGCCACTGACGTACTTTTCAAAGTCGCGGTAGTTTCATCAGGTACAACTATTGGCGATTTAGCGTTAACTGACCTCGGTGCTAATGTAGCGATGGTAGACAACGCCGGAGATGCCAACACTGGCAACTCAAAAATTGCGGCTTCTGCTACTTCAGCAACTACTAATACTCTACCACTGCGCATTGTTGGCTTGGTTGAGGAGACGAAAAACGCATCAGGTGGATTCACCGAAGCGTACGTCAAGTGGAATGCTGGGCATCAGTTTAACAACGTAACCGGCGTATAAGGAGCTAACTAATGGCAATTTCACGCGCACAGCTATTGAAAGAGTTACTGCCGGGGTTGAACGCCTTGTTTGGTATGGAGTACGGTAAGTACGAAAACGAACATGCGGACATCTTTGACACTGAAAGCTCAGAACGTAGTTTTGAAGAAGAAACAAAACTGTCAGGCTTCTCTGCCGCCCCTGTTAAAGCAGAAGGCGCAGCGATTGAGTATGACAACGCACAAGAAGCATGGACTGCACGTTATAACCACGAGACTGTTGCAATGGGTTTCTCTATCACTGAAGAAGCGATGGAAGATAACTTATATGACAGCCTTTCTGCTCGCTATACTAAAGCACTTGCTCGCGCAATGGCTTATACCAAGCAGGTTAAAGCGGCATCTATCCTCAACAACGGTTTTAACTCGGGTACTACTTATGGTGATGGTAAAGAGCTTTTTGCTACTGACCATCCTTTGGTATCTGGTGGAACTAACTCTAACGAGCCAACTGTAGCTGCTGACCTTAACGAGACTTCTCTTGAAGCCGCCGTTATTCAGATTAGCCAGTGGACTGACGAACGTGGTCTTTTGATTGCGGCACGTCCTCGTAAGTTAATCGTACCACCACAGCTTATGTTTGTAGCAACTCGCTTGTTAGAGACTGATATGCGTACCTCGACCGCTGATAATGACATTAACGCGATTAAATCTAACGGTTCTATACCTGAAGGTTACGCGGTTAACCATTATCTGACTGATACCAACGCTTGGTTCTTAAAAACCGACATTCCTAATGGATTGAAGCACTTTACTCGTGTAGCGATGCAAACCGGAATGGATGGTGATTTCGATACCGGTAACGCTCGCTACAAAGCGCGTGAAAGGTACAGTTTTGGTGTATCTGACCCGTTAGGTATGTGGGGTTCGCCGGGCGCTTAGCCTTTAGAACCAACCACTTACGTTAAAAACCACCTTCGGGTGGTTTTTTATTAGGTAAAGTTTGCTTTTTCGTACAAACCGTGTACATTAAAGTCTCAGGGTGAAACAAGTTAAGCTATGTGGACAGATTCACACCCGTCTGACAATACACAGACCACATAGTTACTCGTGTATGAGGAAATCCTAATGGCTAACACTACGTTTTCTGGCCCAGTAATATCTTTAAATGGTTTTGTTGCTCCAACTTATGAAGTAGCTACCGCCCCATCAGCAGGTGGTTTTACCGCAGGTACAATCGCATACTTTTCTAACGGTGCGGGAGGCGCGGCTATCTTAGCGTTCTCTGACGGTACTGATTGGAAACGTTCTGATACTGGCGGAACAGTCGCAGCGGCATAAGGGGAGCATAATGCAAATCTTAAAACCCAGCGCTGACGAGCTAAAACGTCGCGGTATTGACCCAAAAACCATGCAACCTATCACTAAAACTGCGGCTACTAAGACTCCTAAAAAGAGTCCGGCACCCAGAAAGGTGAAGAAAAATGGCTAAAGGTCTGTACGCAAACATAAACGCGAAGAAAAAGCGTATCGAGAAGTGCAAGAAAAGTGGCAAAAAGAACTGCGAAACTATGCGGAAGAAGGGTGCCAAAGGTGCCCCTACCGACAAACAGTTCAAACGCTCCGCTAAGACTGCTAAGAAGTAGGGTATAACCTATGAGCTGGGAACTAGACGCAACAGATTGGACTAGACAACTTAGTTCACCGTTACATGATGGCAATAACCCTAAGTCTTTGAGGGCTTCAATAGCCGCAGCAATATCAATGAGTCTTAGTTTAACTACTGCGGGTAGATTGGGTTTCTTTATTGACTATTCAGAGTTGGAAACAGTCGGTACACATAACTTTTATGTGACTCGTACACATGGCTCACAAGGCGCAGTAGGTTGTACATGGACTGCTTACGACAGTGCAGACGGTGCGCAATTAGCTACAGGCTCATTATCATGGGCTAATCACTCACTAGACGTTTTATCGTTTCAAGTGCCTGTTACGAGTAAACCCGCAGGTGACCATAGAGTATATGTACTTTTATCTAATCCGACAGGCGGAGCGGCTCTGCATCATGGAGAACATACCGTTGCTTATGGCATTATTGACGATGATACGATTGCGACAAGTAACGCGATATTCATTGATGCAGATGCGGCTACTAACGGCACAGGTACGCAAGCAAGTCCTTATAATAATTGGTATTCGGCTAGAGATGCGGTGCTAACGACCACACGATACATATACATTAAGGGTTTAATGATTCCCGATGATACTGATGATATTTTGTTAAGTACGGCAGTGAAGCATTTGGCCATGCGGGGTACTTTTGAGGGGCGTAATAGTGAAGCTCAAAGGCTTATCATAAGAAGCTGGCCTAACTTTGTTGGTGGTGTAGATGGTGGTGGCCAGACTGACGTTATGGGTTTTGGTTGTGATGGTGGTGCTAGTAGTACAGGCACAGTGAGGTATATAACACTAAGAAAACTATCAGGCACAAATTTAAACACAAGCTCGGGTACAGAGGCGAGTGGCTGGGTATCATTTTTAAGAACTCGCAGTAGCGCCTCAGATGTTATTGAGCATTGGACTACAGAAAATATTTTAGTTGACAATATAGTTTCGGGCGGAAATTCTATATCCTCTGCATGGTTTAGCGAGACAGGGAGTCATTTTAAGCTTTGGAGGTGGACTTTTAGAAATAGTAGTTTAGTGAACCGAGCTGATGGTGTTGTGCATTTATTTCAAGGGTATGACACTGATAATGTATCGGTACAAAGATGCTCAATGACTTCAAATGTTGGTGGGATATATGAAAAAGAAGGTTCTCGGCAAGGGGCTTTTAAAGTGGGCGTTTCAGCAAGGTTTAACCATTTCGATGGGAGTTTTTACACTGTAAGTACGCAAGGTGGCTCTCAAATTATGGACTACCACATTTGCCAAAATAATATATTTTCTAACACGTTAAATATTACCCACTCTACCCCTGTCAGCTTTAGGCAAAGTTCAACTCTTACTTTCGGCTCAAAGCAAGTTGTGTCTAACAATATATTTTATAATTATGACTACTCCGGTTATGCAGCTCTTACTGTTCTTCACGAGGGGTTCGATGGGTTATTGATTTATAACAATATCTTTTATGAGACAACTAACGCATGGAGATTTAGCACAGGGGTAAGCCCTGCTGAGTTTATAGATTATAACTACTATCAAAACAGCGCTCTTAGTAATGAGCCAACATTTTATTATTTTGGACCTGACGGAATACCAACATTAAGTGGATTGCAAGAAAATACTTCTTTCGAGGAAAATGCTAAGACGGGTGCAACGTTATTTAATGACGCACAAAATGCAGATTTTACACTAAACGTTAATTCTGACGCTATCACTGGCGGTATTTCAAATACTCCGGTTGGTGTGTATAACGCAAGCTTTTTTCAAGTAGGAGTATAACTAATGTCTAATTTTACAGATGATTTTAACAGAGAAGATGAAACGCCTTTAGATTCGCCTTGGGTTGTAGCTCAAGGTAGTGGCATAAACCTAATAAGTAACCTAGCGCAAGGATCTAGCGGAAGGTCAACCTCCGCACTTATTGGCCAGAGTTACAATAATGACCAATTCGGTGAGATTACCTTGCCAGTAATAGAGAACAATGACTATGCAGGAGTTGGCGTTAGGTGGACAGCAGGAACTAACGGCTACAATTTACTTTATGTCAGGAATACATCAAAGTTAATCCTATTCTCATACGAGAGCAATGTAAGAACTTTTTTACATGAAATTGTTATACCAACCTTAAGCTCTGGGGTAATTAGACTAGAGGCCGTAGGTAACACATTAACTTACTCAGTAGATGGTTCAGTAGTGGGTTCATTTACGGATGCAAGCAACATACATGCGTCTGGTGCTCCCTCTATTACATATGACGTGCAAGGGGCTAGGCTAACTAAAATATCGGGTTTTAATGGGGGGGATTTAACAGCCTCTCCATCTATAACCAACGTAGACACCGACAACACAATCACAGACGGTCAAACAGGCGTATCAATTACCACCTCAGATTTTAGCGGCAACGTAACAGCCGTTAATCTTAAAGTAGGTACTGATAGAGTTGCACTGACTAATCTAAGTGGCACAGGTGACAGCTACACAGCTAATTTAATGGACGTTACCGCACTGACTAGCGGAACAGTTGGTTTGCCTTTCTCTAGTGCTACGTATCAAAATGAGATTGAAGCGACTGACGGTACTGACACAGCAGTTATTAATATTACTCGAAATCCTAAAGCGGGATGGGAAGTGGTTGACGTTGTAGATGCTGTCAATACTGAGGGTAGCACATTCGAGAATAGAGTAGGTGGCGCACCGTCTAACGCTTCGCAGATTCTTTACCCCACTGCAAATGGCACTTCTATAACTGCGACAGGTATCATTACTACTGACGCGCAAGAGGTTGACGGTTATTTGTGGAATGTAACAAGTGGCGAGTGGGAAACGTGGAGTGTTGATTTCCCTTTACCAGACACAACCACATCCACCGCACAAGTCACTATCACTGGCATTGCTAACGGCACTCACGCTATCAAGTTGTGGAATGATGCGACTAACGCAATATTGTTTAACGGTAACCTGACATTTACAGATACAACGGCAACGACCTCCCTTGATGTCGCGGCGGGAACTGTATTTGTCGGCAGATGGCTAGGCGATAACCC
>Ga0307935_1000848_pt1 | contig 12153 bp, 9 predicted proteins | sample OrgLakmetageno92_FD_201827 | JGI IMG/M metagenome (GOLD analysis project Ga0307935, IMG submission 201827) | Saline water microbial communities from Organic Lake, Antarctica - #92 | ecosystem: Environmental > Aquatic > Non-marine Saline and Alkaline > Saline | place: Antarctica: Organic Lake...
TTATTAAATTTTTTTATATTGTTTTATATTAATTTATGTAGATAATAATTTAGTTTTCCATTTACAATATAATATTTTTATTTATCAGTTATTATGAAATTAAATATGTTTATGATTTTAAATATTTACTATTATAATATTTTATAATACTATAATAATAATAATTTTCTATATTACTATTTATTAAATAAGTTAATGCATATAAATATTTATATTTATTATATTTTTTATAGTATTTAAGTTTTTTACATTGTATAATACTTTTAGGCATATTTGTAAATATATTATTATGACAATATAAATATATTAAATTAACACACTTTGATAAATTTGGTAAATATGTTAATTGATTATTATCACAATATAAATGTGTTAAATTAATACAATTGGATAAATCTGGTAAATGTGTTAATTGATTATTAGAATAATTTATGCTGAGTAAATTATTACATTTAGATAAATCCGGTGATTCAACTAAATTATTATTAAAACATAATATTATTTTTAAATTAATACATTTAGACAAATTGGGTAAATATGTTAATTTTTTATTATTATCTACATTTAATTTTAATAAATTAATACAATTTGTTAAATCTGGTAATTTAGTTATTAAACTTGTTGATAAAATTAAAATTTCTAAATTAATTAATTTAGATAAATTAGGTATAAAAGTTATTTTATTATTATAATTAATTATTTTTTTCAATTTTATACAATTTGATAAATTCGGTAGTTTTTTTATTTTTGTATTTTCTATTGATAAATTTATTAAATTTTTAAAATATGTTAAATCTATTGAATCTGTTGAATCTGTTGAATCTGTTGAATCTGTTGAATCTGTTGAATCTGTTGATTTTTCAAATTCTGGAATATTTATGAAAGTTATATCTGGTAAATGTATATTTTTTATATTTTTTTTAGATAAATTAGAAAGTTTATTAATATTATCTAAATATTGTAACTTATTATCTAATTCATAATACATTTTAAAAACTAAATTAATTTATTTAATATTATAAATAAAGTATCTAGATTATTTATACACTTTAGATTGACAATTAAACAATTTTATAACTAAATTAATTATTTTTACTTTTTGTATTTATATTATATTTTAATTAAAAAATTTTTTTATTTTATTTTATTTTAAAATAAATTAATCTAGATTAAGAAATAGAATAGAAATTGAAATAGAAATAGAAAACTATAAATTAATCTAGATTAAAAAATAAAAATTGAAATAGAAAACTATAAATTAATCTAGATTAAGAAATAGAATAGAAATTGAAATAGAAATAGAAAACTATAAATTAATCTAGATTAAAAAATAAAAATTGAAATAGAAAACTATAAATTAATCTAGATTAAGAAATAGAATAGAAATTGAAATAGAAATAGAAAACTATAAATTAATCTAGATTAAAAAATAAAAATTGAAATAGAAAACTATAAATTAATCTAGATTAAAAAATAGAAATAAAATAGAAATGGAAATAGAAAACTATAAATTACTCTAGATTAAAATGGAAATAGAAACTATAAATTAATCTAGATTATATAAAACTATAAATTAATCTAGATTAAAAAATAGAAATAAAATAAAAATGGAAATATAAAACTATAAATTAATCTAGATTAAAAAATTGAAATGGAAATAAAAATATAAAACTAAAAATTAATCTAGATTAAAAAATAAAAATTGAAATATAAAACTATAAATTAATCTATATTATATAAAACTATAAATTAATCTAGATTAAAAAATAGAAATAAAAATATAAAACTAAAAATTAATCTAGATTAAAAAATAGAAATTGAAATATAAAACTATAAATTAATCTAGATTAAAAAATTGAAATGGAAATAGAAACTATAAATTAATCTAGATTATATAAAACTATAAATTAATCTAGATTAAAAAATAGAAATAAAAATATAAAACTAAAAATTAATCTAGATTAAAAAATAGAAATTGAAATATAAAACTATAAATTAATCTAGATTAAAAAATAGAAATAAAAATATAAAACTATAAATTAATCTAGATTAAAAAATAGAAATTAAAATATAAAATTAAAAATTAATCTAGATTAAAAAATAGAAATAAAATAGAAATGGAAATAGAAAACTATAAATTAATCTAGATTAAAAAATAGAAATAAAATAGAAATAAAAATATAAAATTAAAAATTAATCTAGATTAAAAAATAGAAATGGAAATAGAAAACTATAAATTAATCTAGATTAAAAAATAGAAATAAAATAGAAATAAAAATATAAAATTAAAAATTAATCTAGATTAAAAAATAGAAATGGAAATAGAAACTATAAATTAATCTAGATTAAAAAATTGAAATGGAAATAGAAACTATAAATTAATCTATATTAAAAAATTGAAATGGAAATAGAAACTATAAATTAATCTAGATTAAAAAATAGAAATGGAAATAGAAAACTATAAATTAATCTAGATTAAAAAATAGAAATAAAATAGAAATAAAAATATAAAACTATAAATTAATCTAGATTAATAAATAGAAATAAAAATTTAAAATTAAAAATTAAGTTTTAATATGTAAATATTTACATTTATAATATTTCATAATATTATGAAAGTAATATTTTTGTATTTTGTTATTTAATAAATCATTTAAATTGTGTAATAGTTTATAGGTATTATATTTTTTATAACCATATATATTTTTATATTTTGTAATACTTATAGGTAAGGAGGTAAATAAATTATTATGTAAATATATTTCTAATGATTTATTAGTAAATTTAGGTAATTTAGGAAATGTAGTTAATTTATTATTAGTACAGGAAAACACTTTTAATTTATTTAATTTTGATATATCTGATATATTGGTAAATTCATTAAAATTAATTTCTAAATATTGTAAATTAATACATTTAGATAAATTTTCCATTTCAGTAAATAAATTATTAGATATATTTAATGATTCTAACATATTTAAATGTTCAAAATATTTTCTAGTTTTTAGACATTTAATTTTATTATTATATAAATTTAATTCTTTTAAACATAAAGGTAATATAGGTATTTTACTTATATTATTAGAGTTACAATCTAGATAAGTTAAATTAATAGGTAATTTAGGTAATTTATTTAATTTATTAGTTTCACAATTTAAATATGTTAAATTAGGTGGTAATTTAGGTAATTCAGATAATATATTAACACCACAATGTAATTCTTTTAATTTATTTAAATTAGATAAATTAGGTAATTTAGATAATTCAATATTGCTACAATTTAATATTTTCAATTTAGACAATTTGGTTAAATGATTTATATTTTTTAGTTTTGGATTACATGAACAGTCTAGATATTCTAATTTTTTTGGTAATTCAGTTATTTTTGTTATATAATTATAACTACAATCTAGATAAGTTAAATTACTAGGTAATTCAGATAATTCTATTAAACTATTATAACTACAATTTAGTTTAATTAAACTTTTTGGTAATTTAGGTAATTTAGTAAAAGAATTATATTGTGAATATAATTATTTTAAATTAATAGGTAATTTATGTAATTCATTTAATCCTAGTTCTTCTAAATTTAAAATTTCAATATTATCTATGTTATCAAAATTATTTAAAAATGTATTTACATCATAACCGGTTTCATCATCTAACCAATAATTTTCATCATTTTTATATAATTTATACATTATTTTTTTATTTAATTGTAGTTATTATTTAAATAGTTATAATGTATAAATAATTGTAATAAAAATAATTTTAAAAAAATTTGTAAAAACAATTTTTAAAATAAATATTTATAGTTATAATATTTCATAATTTTTATATAATAATAATTTTCTATTTTAAAAATTAATAAATCATTTAAGTATTGAATGTATTTTTTTTTATTATATGTATTATATTTTTTATAGTAATATAATTTTTTACATTTTATAATACTTCTAGGTAAAAATGTAATTAAATTATTACTAAATGATAATTCTATTAAACTAATAGGTAAATCAGGTAATTTAGAAATATTATTATTACTACAATTTAATATTTTTAAATTAATAGGTAAAATTGGTAATTGTATTAGTTTATTATTTTTACAATTTAATTCAATTAAATTAACAGGTAAAGATGTTATTTTTTGTATATTATTATTTACACAATTTAATATTTGTAAATTAATAGGTAAAACAGGTAATTGTTTTAATTTATTATGAATACAATTTAGAAATCTTAAAGATATAGGTAATTCAGGTAATTGTGTTAATTCATTATAATTAAAATTTAAATGTTCTAAATTAACATGTAATAAAGGTGATACAGTTAATTTATTATTATCACAAATTAAATTTATTAAAGTAGTAGGTAAAATAGGTAATTCAGTTATTTTATTATTATTACAATTTAAATTTATTAAAGTAGTAGGTAAAATAGGTAATTCAGTTAGATTATTATAATTACAAATTAAATTTATTAAAGTAGTAGGTAAAGTAGGTAATTTAGTTAGATTATTATAATTACAATTTAAATTTATTAAAGTAGTAGGTAATTCAGGTAATTCAGTTAGTTTATTATAATTACAATATAACACTTTTAATTTATTAGGTAATTTTGGTAAATAAGATATTTTATTATTATTACAAATTAAATAATATATTTTAATAGGTAATTCAGGTAAATTAGTTATTTCATTATTATTACAATATAACACTTTTAATTTATTAGGTAATTTTGGTAAATAAGATATTTTATTATTATTACAATATAAGTATTCTAATTCTTTATGTAATTCAGGTAAATAATTTATTATATTAAAAGAACAAGATAAATAATTTAATTTAATAGGTAGTTCAGGTAAATTAGTTATTTTATTATTATTACAATCTAAGTATTCTAATTTTTCATGTAATTTAGGTAAATAATTTAAAAAATTAGAATAACAAGATAAATATAATAAATTTAATGGTATATAATTTAAACTTTGTAATTTATTATTATCACAAATTAAATCATCTAATTTATTAGGTAAAGGTGGTAGTTTGGTTAAATCTCCATTTTGAAAATTAAATTCAATATAATTTTTATCATTAAAATTAATATAATCATAAGAATAAAAATACTTTCTTATTAATTCATCATTATTATTATAAAAAGAATAATACATTTTTAGATTATAAATATTATTTATATTATTATAAAATCAATGATATAATTAATAAAACAATTTTTATATTATTTTTTTATTGTATACTACATAATTACTTTTTCTATAAAATATAATAAAAACAACAAATATATAAAAATAAAACATTTTAAATTTTTTTTTTATTTAATTTATTAAAAGTAGTTTTATATTTATGTAATTTTTTAATTTTATTATTTATTTAAATTTTAAATTTAAATTTTCAATTTTTAATTTTTAATTTTCAATTTTTAATTTAGGTTAATTGTATTAATTAAGATAGAACTATATTATTTATATGTTAAAATGCTTTATTATAATACTAAAATTAACAATGTAGTAAAATATGGAAAAAAATGGAAAATTTGAAAAACCAACAACAATAAATATATGAATTTAATTAATATTATGTAAAAAAAACATTTAATTAAATGTATATTTTAAAATTAAGTAAATTAAGTTAAATTAAGTTAAATTTTAAGTTAAATTAAGTTAAATTTTAAGTAAATTAAGTTAAATTTTAAGTAAATTATATTTTATTTTTGTTTATAGTAATATTTCATAATTCTATAATTATAATAATAATTTATTTTACAATTTGTGAAAATATTTATTGATTTTAAAGTTTTGTATTTATTATATTTTTTATAATAGGACAAATTTTTACATAGCATAATACATTTGGGTTTTCCTTTAAATACATTGTTGATACATTTAAGATTTTTAATTTTAATAGGCAATCTAGGTAATTTAACAATTCTATTATCAGTACAATTTAAAAGTTTTAAACTATTTGGTAATTTTGGGATACTTACTAATTTATTATAACTACAATATAAAATTTCTAAATTAATTGGTAAATTAGGTAATTCAATTAATTTATTATTAAAACATTTTAATTCTATTAATGAATTTGGTAATTTTGATAACTTAACTAAATGATTATGATCACAATGTAATTCTTTTAATTGTAAAGGTAATTTAGGTAATTCAATTAATTTATTTTTAAAACAATGTAAAATTCGTAAAAATTTTGGTAGTTTAGGTAATTCTTTTAATAGATTATTTTCGCAATATAATTCTTTAAGATTTGTAAAAGCGGATAAATCGTTTAATACTTTTAATTTATGTTTTGATATATCTATTTTATAAATATCTTGTTTATTAATAATTTTATCTAAATCTTTAATATTATTTATAAAATTATATTTGTCAATACCTATATATTGATAATACATAATAAAAGTATATTATTATAATTACTTTAAAAAAAACAATTTTACTAAATAATTATGTTATTTCAATTAGAAACATTTATTTAAACTTTTAAATTGATGTTTTATAATCATGTTTTTAAATAAATGTTAAAAAAGAATATAAAGTGTAATATTTATTTTATTTGTGTAAATATATGGTTTAAAATAGTGTAAAAACAATTTCTACTATAATTAATCTAGAAGTTAAAATAATAATCTAGAAGTTAAAATAATAATTTAGAAGTTAAAATAATAATTTAGAAGTTAAAATAATTTTAAATATTTTTTATTATAATAATTTATAATATAATAATAATAATAATTTTCAATATAATAATTAATTAAATCGTTTAATAAATATATGTATTTGTATTTATTATATTTATGATAACTATATAATGTTTTACAATGTATAATATTTTTAGGTAATGTAGTTAAATTTTTATTATTAAAACAGTATAATAGTTTTAAATTTGTTAATATATTAAAATCTGGTAATTTTAATAAATTATTATTAAAACAATATAAATATTGTAATTTTGTATTATATAAATTAGATAAATCAGTTAATTTATTATATTCACAATATAATTTTTCTAGTTTAATTAAGTTAGATAAATCAGTTAATTCAGTTAATTGATTATTTGAACAGTCTAATTCTTTTAAATTTATAAATTTTGATAAATTAGGTAATGAAGTAAGTTTTCCATAAGTAAAAGATAAAATTTTAACATGATGTTTATTTATAATATTATCTAGTTCTTCAATATTATTCAAAATATATTTATTATTATTAAATAATTGATATAACATATTAAATTAAAAGTACTAATTTATTTACATATTAAAATAAAATAAAAATAAAAAACAATAAAATAAAAAACAATTTTTTAATTTTTATAAGATTTTATTTAACTTCTAGATTACAAAAATAATATAAATAATATAATTAATAATTATGTTATTTTAAATATAATTTGTTATAATAATTCATAATTTTAAGATAATAATAATTTTTTATTTTACAATTTAATAAATAGTTTAATGTATTAATATAAATATATGTATTGTATTTTTTATATTTATAATTATATATATAATAATCATTAATATTATAAAAGTTATCAAGTGTATTACATTTTATAATACTTATAGGTAAATATGTTAATTTATTATAACTACAATCTAATGTTTTTAAATTAGATGGTAATTGTGGTAATTTAATTAATTTATTATAATAACAAATTAATATTTTTAAATTAATAGGTAAATTAGGTAATTCAATTAAATTATTATTTATACAATTTAATTCAATTAAATTATTAGGTAATTCAGGTAATAATGTTAAATTATTATTACTACAATATAAGTTTTCTAAATTAATTGGTAATTTTGATAATTGAGTTAATTTATTATTTCCACAATATAATATTTTTAAATTAGATGGTAATAAAGGTAATTGAGTTAAATTATTATCATGACATCTTAATATTTCTAAATTAGATGGTAATAAAGGTAATTGATTTAATTTATTACAAAAACATGATAATTCTTTTAAATTAATACATTTTGATAAATCAGGTAATTTAATTAATTTATTATAAATACAATCTAATGTTTTTAAATTAGATGGTAATTGTGGTAATTTAATTAATTTATTATAATAACAAATTAATATTTTTAAATTAATAGGTAAATTAGGTAATTGATTTAATTGATTACAATAACAAATTAATTCATTTAAATTAGGTGGTAAATTAGGTAATTGGGTTAATTTATTACGATTACAATATAAGTTTTCTAAATTAATTGGTAATTTTGATAATAGAGTTAATTTATTATTTCCACAATATAATATTTTTAAATTAGATGGTAATAAAGGTAATTGAGTTAAATTATTATCATTACATCTTAATATTTCTAAATTAGATGGTAATAAAGGTAATTGAGTTAATTTATTACAAAAACATAATAATTCTTTTAAATTAATACATTTTGATAAATCAGGTAATTTAATTAATTTATTATTACTACAATATAATATTTTTAAATTAGATGGTAAATTAGGTAATTGAGTTAATTTATTATAATTACAATATAATTCTTTTAAATTAGATGGTAAATTAGGTAATTGAGTTAATTTAGTATTATTACAATTTAATTTTTCTAAATTAATAGGTAAATCATGTAATTGATTTAATTTATTATTACTACAATCTAATTCTTTTAAATTAATAGGTAAATCAGGTAATTGAGTTAATTTAGTATTATTACAATTTAATTTTTCTAAATTAATAGGTAAATCATGTAATTGATTTAATTTATTATTACTACAATCTAATTCTTTTAAATTAATAGGTAAATCAGGTAATTGAATTAATTGATTATTTTGACAACTTAATGTTTCTAAATTAATTGGTAATCCTGTTAATTCTTTTAAATTATTTCCAATACATTCTAATTCTTTTAAATTAGATGGTAATTTAGGTAATTCAGTTAAATTATTATATCTACATTTAAAATTAATTAAATTATATAAGTAAGATATATCATAAATTTTTATGTTTTTATAGTTATAAGAACAAGATAAAACTTCTAAATTAATAAATTCTGATAAATTAGGTAAATTAATTAAATGCATATAATCTAAATTTAGTTGTTTTACATTATCTTTTTTTTTAATATCATTTAAATGATTTATACTATTTAATTCATATTTTTTATCATTAAATAATATATAATACATTTTATTTAATAAATTACAAATTATTATAATAACAATTTTATGTTTTTAATTAGAAGTAAACAAATAAAGCGTTAAATAGAGTTTTTATAATTATATTTTCAACAATAGGTTAAATATGTTAAAATATGAGAATTTAAATATTTATTATGTGAATATTTATATTCACATAGTCTATATAACGCTTTATTTGTTTACTTATTAATTTAAAATATTTACTTTGTAGATATAATAATTTATCATAATTACCTGATTTATCAAAATGTATTAATTTAAAATATTTACTTTGTAGATATAATAATTTACAAAAAATACCTGATTTATCAAAAAATATTTAATTAGAAATATTTAATTATGATTATTCTGTTTTTGAATATGAATATGTATTATTTGATAAGTATTCAAAAAATATTACAAACAACAAATATTTATACAAAAATATATTTTAACTAAATAATTTTTGTTTTAAATCTAGAGTTATATAAATCATCTAGATACTAAGATTTGTAAATCTTAAACAAATATTTTTAATTATATTTTTAATTATATTGTAAATTATATTTAAAATTGATTTTTGAATTATAATAGTTTTAACTATAATAAACGTAAATATAATTTATACTAATTTATACTAATTTATATTTATTAATATCAAAATAATTAATAAATAATAATATATAATATATTATGGAAGATGTTAAATATACGTATTATTGTATTAGTAATGATGTTTCATTAAATTATATAAATAATGATAAAATAGATGATATAGATAATAAGCAAAATATTGATTTATTATGTTTTTATAATGTATTAGAATTAAAAAAATTACCTGATTTATCAAAATTTATAAATTTAAAATGTTTACATTTTTATAATAATAATAAAATAACAGAATTACCTAATTTGTCTTATTATAATAAATTAATTGTAATAAATTGTAGTAATAATAAAATAACAGAATTACCTGATTTATCACATTTAATAAATCTTGAATATTTATATTGTTCAAATAATCTATTAACTAAATTACCTGATTTATCTTTATGTGTTAAATTAGTAGAATTAAGATGTGATAATAATAAATTAGTAGAATTAAATAAATTGAATAAATGTGTTAAATTAGAAAAAATCCATTGTGATAATAATAATTTATACAAAATATCATCATTATCAAATCTTAAATATTTACATACTTTATATTGTCATGATAATAATTTAACTAAATTGCCTAATTTGTATAATTTAATTAGTTTAGTATTTTTAATATGTAGTAATAATAAATTAACTACATTACCTAATTTATCTTCATTAATTAATTTAAAATATTTAATTTGTGATAATAATGAATTAATAAAATTACCTGATGTATCTAAATGTTTTAATTTAACTCAAATAGATTGTTCAAATAATAAATTAATAGAATTAACAAATTTTACATATTTAATTTCAATATTTGAAATAGATTATGATACTAATGAAATAATTAAATTACTAGATATAAATTTAACAAAATTTAAATCATTAAGTTGTTCAAATAATAAATTAATACAATTACCCGATTTATCAAAATGTGTAAATTTAACTAATTTAATATGTAATGGTAATAATTTAACTGAATTACCAGAATTAAATATATTTAATAAATTAAGTTTTTTAAATTGTTCTTATAATCAATTAAATAAATTAGAAGATTTATCTAAATTAATTAAATTAACAAAATTATATTGTCATCATAATAAATTTAATAGATTATGTAATTTACCAATTAATTTAAAATTTATAGATGTTAATCATAATAATTTTACTAAATTAAATTACAGTATTACACAATGCAAAAAATTACATTATTATAAAAAATATAATAAATATAAAAAAAGTTATAAAATTCATGGAATATTAAATTATATAATTTCTACTTATTATTATAAATATATTATACAATATTACAATAAAATATATTTATTTTAAAAATTGTTTTTTATTTTTTTACATATTATATAATAATTACAAATTAATTACAAAATTACAAATTAATTACAAAATTACAAATTAATTACAAAATTACAAATTATGTATTATAAATTAATTAATGACAATAAAAAACATAATTTTGCTTTTATTATAACTATAGATGATTTAATTAAATATTTAAATAATTTTGTAAAAAAGGATAAAGTGTTAATGTTAGATTTTTGTTTATCAATGATTCAACCAACAGTTTTTCCTGATATATCAGAATTTATTAATATTAAACATTTAGATTTTTCTGCTAATCATTTTACTAAATTATCTGATTTTTCAAAATTTAAAAAATTAAAATCATTAGTATGTAATGGTATTCCAATTAAAGAATTACCTGATTTATCAAATTGTATTAATTTAATTAAATTACAGTGTGATTATAATAAATTAGTAGAATTACCTGATTTATCAAATTGTGTTAAATTAAAAAAAATAAATTGTAAATATAATAAATTAGTTAAAATTGATAATTTATCCAATTTAAATATTAATAATAATTATTTAACTGAATTACCTAATTTATCAGATTTAACCAATTTAGAAGTATTAAATTGTGCACATAATTATTTAACTGAATTACCTAATTTATCAGATTTAACTAATTTAGAAGTATTAAATTGTGCAAATAATAATTTAACTAAATTACCTGATTTATCTGGATTAAATAATTTAGAAACTATATTTTGTAAAAATAATAAGTTAACAACTTTACCAATAAGTATTTTAAAATGTAAAAATTTAGATTCTTATAAAAAATTTAAAAATTATAAACATTTATATGAATTAAATTATTTGTTAAATTACACTATTAAAAAATATTATTACATTTACATTATAGAATATTATAATAAAATATATTTATAAAATTAATACATAAATTATACATAAATTATACATAAATTAATATAATAAATTTTTTAAAATTTAAAATTTATATTAAT
>Ga0307935_1000850_pt1 | contig 12132 bp, 11 predicted proteins | sample OrgLakmetageno92_FD_201827 | JGI IMG/M metagenome (GOLD analysis project Ga0307935, IMG submission 201827) | Saline water microbial communities from Organic Lake, Antarctica - #92 | ecosystem: Environmental > Aquatic > Non-marine Saline and Alkaline > Saline | place: Antarctica: Organic Lake...
TGTAGATCAGTAAAAACCTCGAGAACTTTTTCACTGGATGCAGAGTCGAGATTGGCTGTTGGTTCATCAGCAAAAAGAATAACTGGATCCTGAACCACGGCACGAGCAATCGATACACGCTGCTGTTCCCCTCCAGAGAGCTGGTTAGGGCGATTATTGAGTCGATGCCCCATTCCGATGCGTTCGAGAGACACAGCGGCTTGTGCCTTGGCGTCCTCGGTCGTCATGCCGAGCATGAGCAGTGGCATCATGACGTTTTCTTGGGCGGTCAGTTCTGGTACCAGTGCATAGTCTTGGAAGACGTATCCTAGTTTGTTCAGCCGAAAATCCGTAGCCTCGCGATCATCGAGAGAAAGAACATCGACACCATCAATAAAAATCTCTCCGGCTGTTGGATGATCGAGTAATCCAAGCTGATAAAGCAGCGTAGACTTCCCTGCACCAGATTTACCCATAATGGCCACAAACTCACCCTTTTGGATATCTATATCAATACCACGCAGCACCTTCGTCTCGATAACTCCGTTAGTGTATGTTTTTGTAATATTTTTTGCATTAATCATAAAAATTTATCGTCCCAAAATACTATTAAGTGTGTTCTGCCGGACAATCAACCATGCTGGAATCAGTCCTGCCAAAGCAGTGACCCCGAACAAAACAGCGATTCTAATAGCCGTCCCTTTGAATGGGGCAACAAGAACACCATCAGCAAACGGGAAATCAATCGGATTAGCCTGAACTGCTGGGATAAGCAAAAGATATATCAATACCAAGCCAATTGCAGTACCTACCACTGCATAGATCATGGCTTGTAGTACATAAGCGAAAATAATTGCAGGGCGATGAATACCAATAGCCTTGAGGATTCCAATATACTTGCGACGGGTAATTGCGTTAATATAGATAACAATAAAAATAGTAATCGATGCAACCACAATACCGATACTTCCGATAATGATTCCTACCAATGCAAAGGCAGACTGGATGTCACTGAGAAATTTAGGGATCGCTTCTTGGGCTGTTTGAATTTTGGCATATCTATCAAATCCTGCATCTACAAGCGCTGCTTTTACAGACTGGTGATCAACCCCATCAGTCACTCGCACTGCAATCTCATCGGCATTCAACGAAGTACGCGCTGTCAGGCGACGAAAATCTGCCTCAGTGATAAATACCCTTCCCGAGACTTCACCAACCTTAGAATCTATAATTCCTTTTACAATGAACTCCTGAACACTCCTGGTATTAATACTATCCTGGTCGATACTTCCATCTGCGCCAGTTAGCTCGGCGAGGTTCTGATTTGATACGGATACTTTGATAACATCACCGATAAAGACGTCTTCTAGCGGTTCGAACAGGTCGTCAAAATTTGAATATTTTCGTAACAAAGTTGACCCTACAATAATATATCCACTCTCTCCTGGGCTGAGCATTTCACCCTCAATCAATGAACTTGAAAAGCCAGTTGTAAATTCTTCGTCGTCAGGACTAATACCAGCAAGTGTCGTTGGTACCGTGTCAGCTGGGTCTTCGAAGTTTCGACGTAAAATTGAATTGGCCTCGATAACACTACTACTGAGGTAGCGAGGTGAGATTGACTCTACGCCCGGGGTAACCTCAAGCGTCTTGAGTATCTGCTGTGTATTCACAATGAAATCTTCTTCTGGGAGATCCCTCACAAATACACCCCCAGTATAGAGGCTTTCGTTTGCGCGATTTCCACCAACAATAAGGCCTTCCAGAATTCCGGAAACGGCAACGAGATTAACAAACGTCAGTGTCATGATTGCGATAATCATGAGGTTCGTCCATATACTCGTGTATCTGACCTGCTTGAGCCCAAGCATGGCTCCAATACGCATCGAGATTGCTAATTGAGAAAATCGTTTAAACATAGTAATTAGTTTTCTTCTGCAACTTTATCTAGGACAATAACATCATCGAGACTAAGCCCATCTATGATTTCTACAAAACTATCATTTCCGCGTAATCCTGGAGTCACCTCGATTGTTTCGATGTCATCACCAGCTCGCTGAACGCGCACTTTATAAGTATCACGCCCTGTTCGTTCTAGTGCACGGAATGGGATAGCTATAGCGCCTAGACTTTCCCCCGTAACAATAGTTGCTTGTCCATTCATCCCGGACCGGACACGCTCGTCAGAGTCTGCCAAAGTAATGGTTGTTTCATACACTGGTACGCCATCTACAAAAGTCTCTGATGCATTGATAGCGGTTACTTCCCCTTGCCATGTGATATCTGTGTAGGCGTCAAGGGTGATGTCTACCGTATCACCAAGGAGTACTTTGGCGATATCAATCTCTGGTACATTCAGTATCATTTCATACACACCTTCACCTACCAGCGTTATAACTGATTGGCCAAAAGAGGCATTTTCACCTTGCTCGATATCAATAGATCCAATAGTCCCATCGAATGGCGCGGTGATGGTTCCGTCTGCAATCTGAGAATAGATACCATTAACTCGTGCTTGTGCCTGCGCGACCTGTGCCTCAGCTCGAGACAATTGATTAGTCTGCGACATACCAATTGCATTTTCTGCTGATTCAATGGCTCGTTCGGCTGCAGCAACTACTGACGTGTAGGTATTAAGGACAGTCGTATACGTTGCGCTGCGTGTGTTAGGAATCGGAACTGTCCATGTTTCTGAACTGTAATTACTTTCCTCATCGAATTGAATATAAAGTCCCTGATTACCCAATAGTCCTGGCAAATCGACAAAGGCAGAGTGCGTACCTGAACCAAGCCCTGAAAGTGTATACGAATATCCAGAATTAGCTCCTGAGCCATACATATCTAGATCATACGATCCTTCTGAATCACCTTTGTAGGTACCGCTGATGATTGGCGCTCTTGAATCATCACCAGCATCGTTGTTATATGCTTGTAGGTCATTATTCAAAAGAGAACGATATGCATTACTCACAAGTGTTTCTTGTTCCTGTCGAACATTATCTAGATCTACACCAGCATTGGCCACGTCGGCTTTTGCGATGTCTAGTGACGCTTGTGCGCTTTTGAGATCAGCATATTGCTGCCCCATAGAAATACGAGCAAGACGTGTTCCGCTTTTTACCATCTGACCTTCTGTAACTAGGACAGCCTCGACACGACCTCCACGATTGAATGAAAGTTCTGCTCGATCCTGAGTACGAATCCGCCCAGCAATAACAACCTGCTCTGCAATATCACGCTGCGTGACCGTGTAATACTCGATAGCATCAGCTTTTCTTTTCTTCCCTCCGGCGACCATCAAAAAAATGAGGACCACAATAATAATGGCTGCAATAATTTTTCCATAGTGACGCGAAATCACACTTTTAATATTCTGAAACATAGTAAATTTGTTTTTTATAAATAGTATCCCTTTACTTATCGACGGGACCAGTATACCGTATACTTATATATATGGCAAAAGAGACACCCGAAAAAATCCGTGTTGAAAAATTCCTCTCCGAACAAGGAATTATGTCACGCCGTGAAGCCCAAGCCCTGATCAAAACAGGTGGTATTTTGTTGAATGGAAAGAAAATGAAAGAGACTGGTATCAAAATCGACCCCTCTGTCGACAAGGTTACCGTTGCGAATCATGGGCATGTAACTCTCGCTAAGAAAGAAACAGTCGCGGTATACAAACCCCGTGGCGTCATTTCATCGAAAGATACCGATGGTGTACAGACGATTTTTGATGTGTTCCCTGATTTTGCCCACCTCAACACTGTTGGGCGCCTCGACAAAGAATCTGACGGACTGATCCTTCTTTCTAATGATGGGATGGTAACCAAGATGGTTACCGGAAAAGAACATGATATTGAAAAAGAATATGTTGTCGAAGTTCGTGAAGATATTACCCCAGCTATGATGGCGCGCATGTGTAAAGGAATCAAACTAAAGGACGGATGGACCAAGCCCGCACATGCAGAAAAAATCGATAAGCACACCTTTCGCATTATCCTTACTGAAGGAAAAAAACACCAGATCCGTCGCATGTCTGATGCCTGTCGCCTAACAATCAAATCCCTCAAGCGTATCCGTGTTGGGAATATCGAACTTGGTGGTATGTATGCTGGACAATGGAAAAAAATAAATCGAAAAGATATCTAAAAACCACTTACAAAATTGTAAGTGGTTTTTATAGTATAGGAATCTATACTAGTGATAGTAAGTATTTGCCTAATCTATCAGAATCAGTAAAACGAGTTACTTTTGGATTATCATCAAACGATTCGTCTTGTGAAAAATACAACACTGACATTCCTGCTGCCAAACCACCCGTGACATCAGCTGCGCCATCGCCAATAACAATACAATCTTTTGGCTCTATTCTGAGATTGTCAGCTGCATCAAGAAATACATCTGGTGCAGGTTTTGGACTAGGGACACTTTCAGCAGAAACCACATAATCAAAGGTGTTCAGAAAACCTGGATATGGAGCATCTATTCTAGACAGTACGATCTGTATATACCACATGGGTGATGCTGACGCGATTGCTATTGGGAATTGAGCTTTGGCGAGACCTAAGCATGCCGAAGCTAACAAATCTAAATCATTCATGTTGGTGTGTTGAATGATTTCATCTATAATTTCCCACTTTCTTTTTATAAGAAAATCAATATCAGCCCCTGGTGCGAGTTCTTCAAAAACCTTCCTTGTAGGAATACCCGCAAAACGAGCTGAGATTTCTGACGGTTCTATTTCGATACCTGTACACTCTCTCAAAGCCAGGCACTCTGCCTTGGCATGGACCGGAGTCTGGGTATCAACAACGGTTCCATCGAGGTCAAAGACAAATGCTTTTTCTTTATTCTTTTTCATATTTAAATTTATTTATTTCATTTTCATTCTACTGGTATTACGGGCTATGTCGAGCAATAGGGCAAAAAAGTGAACAAAAAAATCTCTAATTCTTAAAAACTATTGATATATTTATTCAATACGGTAGAGTGAGTTCTAAATACATTCCTTACATTAAAATTGAAATATGGAGAAGAAACTAACCAACACCGAAAAAATCCTTTTAAGAATATTTATAATCAAAATGCGCATCACAAGAGATATACAGTGGGTAAAGATGTTCATAAGCAGTCGGGTGCGATTACCTTGGTACCGTTTGTGGATTCGTAAAGATGAGTTTCATCATTCACTTTCTATGGACCTTGAATATGCTGAAACATCCAGTTTCAGAAAGTTTTTGGCATATTGGGTGAATCTCTTACAAAGAAGACGGGCTGCCCACCTAATAGATATGGAGGGAGAAAAAGGTTTCCAATACAGGAAGACACTATTAAAACTTCTTAATGGAAACTTAAAAGTTCGCCCATCTGCAGTCGCTAAAACCTTTGCAGAAGAACAAGGCGCGAACAAATATCGAGCCACAACAAAGGCCACAGGGTTTTTCAGCCCTAACCGATCTCTCGACCTGAGACTAGACGAGCTACAACTCACTTTCGAGTATTCAGGTTTTCTTTGGAAAAGATGGAGAAATAAGTGGTAAATTTTGACCACAAAAAAAGAGCCTTTATTCAAGGGCTCTTTTTTAATACTAAATTATTTTTTCTATCCTTTGTCCAAATCGTACATTATTTCGTTATCAATATCGAGAGTAAAGCTGCTCGTCACACCATTCACATTTACGGTATAGGTACCTTCAGCAAGACCCGTTAGGTCAATAGGAATAAATTCAGAATACGGCACAAGCGCCATGGTACATACAGCATCCAGTGGACGTTCTGTGTCGAGATCAATAAAGAAGGTTCCTGATGTTTCTTCATAATCAATTGCTGTTGCCCCAATCTGTGTACATCCATCAGGGAGATTTCCACTCACCACTACGCGTGCCTGGACTGGGAAAGTTTCAAGTAGTTCTATATTTACCATATCTACGATTGCAGGACCACTTGATACCATTGGTGCCTGTTCCCCTACTACAGGGAGAAGGTTTGTCTCCATACGGTCAGCGCGCTTTTGCTTTCGTGAAGAACTTGTTACGAGCAAGATAAGTACTACGAAGATGATAAGCAGCACCCCTAATGCGATGGCTAGTTTTGATTTTGGCTTGTTCTGTTGTGGCGTCTCTGTGTATGTTTCCATAGAAAATAAGATTTAATTATTAATACCTTGATTATACCATATACTAGAATACTGTGACGCTCCGCTATTCAATCATCAGCTCTCTCGCCTCATCGATGATCTTCTGAGAGCGCTTTGGTGACATACCAAATTTGTTCTCGAGATCGCTTGCCGTATATGGCAGCAAGTCCTGAGCCAGAATAAGTCCCTGACGAATTAGTGCCTTACGGTCATTTTTGCTGACACTAGGTAGGATACTTACTGGATAGATCTTCTTTTCTGCAATCAAATCTTCTAGAGATTTAGAGCGAGGATAATCCCAGCCGAGCAGGTGCATGTCACGATATTCTGCGAACTGCTTAGAGCTACTCGTGAATTCGGTATTTGTTACCAACCAGATTTCAAATTCTTTGTCTTCAAAATCTTTTTTACCCTTGTATGCCTCAACCATATCGTAGAAGCGTGCCCATGAATACATTACGGTATCAACGTGTGTTCGTAGACCATATTCATTCTTATACTTTGCCTCGATAAAAATGAATCTATTATCTTTTTCTGCTATCACATCAATTTCATGCTCGACACCCGATGCTCCATAGATGCGCTGATTCGTCACCGCCTTATATCCGTGAGCCTGGAGAACCACGGCAACATATTTTTCGAATACATATCCATCGGGCCCAAGGTTTGACATTGCGCGACGCAAACTATAGCGTGCGGATACCTCGTGGAGATCTGACTTGATCAAGTAACCTAGTGCTGTCCGCCAAATTTTCTGAGTAGTAATCTCGGGTGTGAGACCTCCTTCTATACTGATGCAAATATTCTTTGCCATGTGCTCAGGGGCTCCTGCTTTCGTGAGTGAGTCACACAATTTGTGTGGGCTGTACACCTCCTGTTCACCTGTTGCTTTGGTAACGTATTGATTATTCATATTGCGCAGAGGTTATAATATGCTTGATAAATGCTTTCACTGACGGGGCCTTTCCGAGGAATGTCTTGAGTGATTTCATCTCGTCACGCGACGACCCTTGTGACAGGATTTCTTGCCAATAGCTCTTCCCTATTTTTGCTGACATAACCCCGTGTTGGTTAAAAATATTAAAACATTCGTATGCGTATACGCGTGACCATAGGTAGCTATAGTAGCCAGCATCGTACCCGTGCAGTAGATGCGCGAATGACGATGGAAACAATGAATCTTTACTCGCTGGTAATGGCGAATATTTTGATCCAATCTTTTTATATACTTCATTGAGTTTTTGCTTCGGACGCTGTTCGTGTATCTGCATGTCGAATTCTGCCATCGCAACCTGGCGCGTCAGGAAGAGCCCTTCTAGAAACGCTCGGGAACCAATTAGTTGGTTCATCATTTCTTTTGGCATCTTTTTGCCCGTATCTACATGCGCAGACATTTTTCCAATGACTTCGGGTAACCACGCCCATTCCTCAAAAATCTGTGACGGTAATTCTACAAAATCCCACACGGTGTTGAATCCAGCCTGCGAAGGAATCCAGGCGGTCGTCAATGTATTATGCAACGCGTGTCCGAATTCATGGAACAATGTTGTTACCTCGCCGAATGAAAGAAGGGATGGTGATTTTTTGGTAGGGCCGCGGAAGTTGGCAACAATTGCAGTCATGGGCGTGCTGTACGCAGCTCCTCCCCAGTGATACGCTCCTGCATCTTTAATATTGTGTGCCATAGCATGAGTATACTTCCCTTTTCGTGGATGGAGATCCATAGAAATATATCCCATGATTTCTTTCCCCTTGGTAATCTCCAGCGTTATCACATCGTCGTGCCATGCCTGCCATTTCTTTGCTTTAATCTTTACCCCAAACAGTTTTTCAGTAATCGCATACATGGTGGCGAGTACGTTATCGAGTTGAAAATACTGACGAACTTCTTCAGGATCGAGCGCAAAACGATCTTCTTGTGCAGTCCGGCTGTAGTACCCTACATCCCAAGGGTCTAGTTGAGATGATCCTGCATCAGTTTTTTTAGATTTTTTTAAAATCCCAAGGTCCTTTTTTGCTAATGAAGTAATTGAAGAATGAATGCTTTCGTGAAACTCATGTACTTTCTGAGGAGTCTTTGCCATGCGTTCTTCCAAGACATATTCAGCATGGTTTTTGAAGCCAAGCATCTGAGCGTTTTCCTCGCGTAGCTTTAACATTTTTTCAAGATTCTTGAGATTCTTGAGTCCTCCTTTTTTATTTACCACTGCCGACATTTTTTTGCGCCATTGAGGATCCGTGCAGTAGCTCATGAATGGACCAAATTGAGATGGGGTTGCACCAATCTGATACAATCCTTTCTTTTTTGGCAGCGTACTGAGGTACGAACCTGGAAGCCCAAGTTCCTGGGCCTGTTTTACCGGTACCGCAAGCACAGCATCGTAATCAGCAATATTTTTATCAAAATTAAGTCCAAGTGCATGCATCTTTTTCATGTTCTTTTGTAATTTTTTAAACTCTTTCGCCGGCAGATCAAAACCACTTCTCACAAAACCTTTTTTGGTATCCTTAACGAGTTTTTGTAATTCGGGGGAAAGGCTTTTAGTATCTAGCTTACATTCTTTAATGGCAGAATATACTTCTGGCCGATGAATAATAGCAAGCGACTGTTCGTGGATGAGGGTTTCAGCTGCTCGTGCTGCATCACGGATTGTTGCGCGGGTGGAGCAATTCAATAGAATACCCAGGAAATGTCCGTGGTTATCATACGGAGAGCCTGCGGTCTGCAGTGCCCAATACGTATTCTCGAATGTTCGCTCCGTCTTGGGGATAGTAAGCATCATTTCGATGTCTCTTTTTAGGGTATCTAGATATCGCTGTGTATATTTTTTAATTTCACCAACTGACCATTGAGTCCAGGCAAAGTCTTTTGCAGTGCGTTTCGTACGGATGTGTTTCATATGTTCTGTAGTATACCACCTACTAACTTTTTACTAAAACTTGGGTTATACTACCTGTATATGACTCATCAATTTAGACCAAAAAAACTTTCTGTAGAAGATATTCGTAGTGGATGTCTCAAACTTACCAATGGTGAAGGGGTTGAAACGCAGGTTTGTGTCGCTGCCGAAGAACTACGACAAGGCCTCGATATTATTAGCACGATTGAAAAATCAGTGACCTTTTTTGGTTCTGCTCGCACACCAGAAGACGATGAATATTACCAAAAAGCACAACGTCTCGGTAAACGAGTGGCAGAATTGGGCTACGCAGTTGTGACCGGTGGAGGCCCAGGAATCATGGAAGCAGCAAATCGTGGCGCTATTGAAGTAGAGGGAGCAAAATCAATCGGGATGACTATTACTCTTCCTTTTGAACAAAAAACAAGCCCTTATGTAACCGAAGAAATTCCTTTCTATTATTTCTTTACACGCAAAGTTGGGCTTACCTATTCTTCTGAAGCATACTTGGGATTCCCTGGAGGATTCGGAACGATGGATGAAATTTTTGAAGTATTAACCCTGATACAAACAGGAAAGATTGAAAACATTCCTGTTATCTTGATCGGCGGCAAAGATTTCTGGCAACCATTGGTAGATTTTATTATTAATATTCTTGAAAAAGAATTCAAAACTATTAGTCCAGAAGATCTTAATCTCTATACTATTACTGACGATGAAGACGAGATTATCGATATTATCAAAAAAGCCCATGTACATCGCGAAGACAAGCGCGGAGTACTGGTAGATAATCTAATAAAATCAACTGACGAAGAGTAACCTCTTATGCAAAAATACCTGTAGTCATACAGGTATTTTTTATGCAATAATTTTTTCAACAAATGGTGACCCTGACTGAACAAGATATCCAAGCCAGATAAAGAAAATTATATTTCCAACAAAGACGTATGGGTATATATCCTTTGGCTTGATATTGGCGAGCCCAAGGATAGATAAAAAGATATCGGACGACACCGGAGCAACTGCAAAATAGAGGAATGTAACTGTCTTGATAATCCAGTGGGGTTGCTTGTCTAACCAACTGTCAAATTTTTGCAGCCATTTGGCCTTTTCGGCGATCAGGTCTGTGGTTGTAGACACAAGTCCCAGGAAGACCAGGTCTGTAATACTAATAGCTGGAGCAACGATAAGAGCAACCAGGAAAGGATTCAACCCCCCCGCTAATCGCGACAATCAGTGCTAGATAGAATGGCCCAGAAGTAAAAGTCGATACCCCAGTGACCAATCCACTAAGAAATAGAATGATATAGACCCATTCTTCCCCCATACTCTCTACCAAAGACACCGGGTCAATCAGGGTTGAAACCCAGACCATAGACGCCATCAGCGCAACAAAGCCAAGTATCTTGAGGATTGTACTACGGCGTGATTTTTTCATATCAAGAAGCAACATCAATTACAATTGGCTGCACAATCTGTGCCCAATCAACAGCAGACATACCTATCGAGGCCCGGCGGTCACCACAATTGAATATGATCTTGTCATTTTTAAATAGTGCTTTATCGACATACACAGGAATCCCGAATAAGTTACCAAATGGCGGAATACCACCAAACTCTATTCCCTTAGTAATATTGTCTGCCTCTGGTTTAGTGGCAAAGCTTATTTTTTTAGCATCAAGGATATCTTTTAATTTTTTGACATCGAACGTGACGTCTCCAGGAACTACGACCTGTACAAAAAAGTTTTCGCCGTTTTTCTTGGCGCGTATCAATAGCGCTTTCGCCCCCTGGCTCAATGTGTAATCAGGATGCAATACTGCGGCTTCTTCGCTGGTGCGGACTGGTTCGTGTTCAAAATAGTGATATTCGTAGCCAGATTGATCTATTGTGTCTTTTATTTCCTGCACTGCAGCATGCATTGGTTTTATTGTATCAAAGGATTTTTTTATCCTCCCATACACAACCCTGACCGCACGCCGAATGATGATAGTAACTACCCAACGAATCAATAATAGTATTATAGAAATCCCAGCCCCAATGCTGAATAGAATCCACCATCCCGGCTGTCTCAAGACAAACCCAAGCACACCAAAAACTGCGGTACCCAAAACAATCATGACAATTACCAAGGTAAACGCCCTGAGTACAAATTCGGAAATAATCTGATGTACATATGTTGGGTCATTGGTTGTCTCGGCAACGTTATGAATATGTTTTTTGATTTGTAGAAGTTTGAAGATCATAATTACATCTAACTATAACAAAAAACTCTTAGCAAAACGCTCGAACATATTCTTAGTTTCATCTTTGGTGATTGTGGCAAGGGTTTCTGAATAAGTACCCCAACGATAATCCAACACCTCGGCAGCCTGTGGGACAATAGTTAGCTGAGATGGCAATAAACATGGAAAATAAATAACTGACTTTGGAACAATTGCACCGGGATTGGCTCGAGACGGATATTGATAGTTGTCAGAAATCATATAATTCTTTTCGATATATTCAGAAACATTAATACCAATTTCTTCTTCTGTTTCTCGCGCAGCACATAGCACGATGTCTTCATCCAGGTCTCTATGTCCTTTCGGAAAAGCCCAGTGCTGCCCCTGAACCTGTTGTATTGTCAGGAAACGATACTGCCCGTCATCATGCATATAATATGGAATCACACCGGCTGCTTGTGTAGGAATTTTTTTCATATGCTCAGAGTATAGCACTCAATAGTCTCTAGTAGTAAGTGGGAATATCTTTTGTGTCCAGAGGAAATGTGGTATACAGATAGCAATAATTATTTCAAACTAAATAAACTCAAAATGACAAAGAAAGGATTAATCAGTATTATTGCCACAGTCCAAGAGGATGGCGGCATAGGAATCGGCAACGACCATCAGTGGGATTTTAGTGAGAACGCTAGAAACTGGATGAACATCACCAAAGGATCTGCATATTTCATGGGGCGCAAAACTTATGAAATACAAGAAGAGAAATGCAACATCTCAGCCTTTATGATGGATGGAAGAATACTCAAAATTATAACCGGACAAGGTAGGGGTTTCCCTATCGCCAAGGGCGCCTATCGAATGCCCTCAGTTAAAGATGCAATAGATTGTGTCC
>Ga0307935_1000854_pt1 | contig 12114 bp, 9 predicted proteins | sample OrgLakmetageno92_FD_201827 | JGI IMG/M metagenome (GOLD analysis project Ga0307935, IMG submission 201827) | Saline water microbial communities from Organic Lake, Antarctica - #92 | ecosystem: Environmental > Aquatic > Non-marine Saline and Alkaline > Saline | place: Antarctica: Organic Lake...
TCTTTAGCTGAAAATTTATTTTCAACCTTGTTTGTTAAAACAAACTGGCCTTTTGGCTTGAGAAGCTTTGCTTCTTAAGCGAAGCAAACTTCTTAGTCAACCTAATTTTCTTTAATATTCAATTCTTCTTAGAAGAATATTAAAAAAAATTGAAAAAATATTTTACCAACTATGCATCAAAATTTACATCCATGTAAGTAGTCTAAACTTGAATATTAAAATGTATTAAACGTAATGTTATTAAACTTGTAAAATAATAAATTTATTTATAAATAAAAAAACGGATAAATATATTAATTATATATATTATTTTTTATTATTATATTCTTGCATAATATATTTTTCAAATATTTTGCATTAATATTTGGTATTGAGTCATAAGACGATGCATAATGATGCTTTAATTTAGTGAGTGTGTTATTAAATTCTAAACTATCTATAAGATATTTTGCATTATCATAATTAAAACTATTATTAAAAATGGATAATATTTTTAATATTTTATTAATTTTCAACATGTCGCTTAAATATTTCATATCTTGATTTTTTAATTTACTGTGATCTAAATTATTCCAATTTAAAATTACGTTTTTTATTTTTTTATTTATCTTCAACATATTACTTAAATATTTAATCACCTTACCATCTATTTTATTATTAGATAAATTTAAATATTTAACTACATCGTTATTTTTTAATGCTCCAAAAAAATGTTTTATACCTTCATTACTAATATTTTCAAAATCTAAATATAAATATTTAATTGTTTTATTAATTTTTAATGTGTTGCTCAAATAGTTTATCTGTTCATCTGTCATGTCATATTTTAAATTCAAAAGTGTAATTTTTTTATTAGTTTCTAATATTTTGTTTAAATATTTTATTTCCTTATCGCATGTATTGCAAGCACTAAAATGTAAATATATGTTTGTTTCACAGTTTTCTAATGCTTGAGTCATTAAATGAATCAAATTTAAACTTTCTGTTGTTTCAATAATTGTTAAAAATAATTGACTGATTTGTTTATTATTATTATTTATTGCTGCACACATGTCAGTTATATTTACATCTTTTGATAACATTTCATATCCATTAATAATTACCATATCATTTAATAATTTAAAGACCATATAACTTTTTTTATCTATTGTATACAATGTTGGTATGTTCATTTTTTATTTATTTTATCACAATAAACAATTATTTTATTATAATTTAATTTCAATTTTTTATTTAAAATATTTGTTGTTTATTATTTTATTACTGACTATTTACAAAGTATTAATGTAAATATAAATAACATAATTTAAAGATTAGATTTTATAAAGCACCTATAATAAAATGGAAAATTATAAGTTTATGGACGATAAATTTATGGAAGATGAAATTTTGGAATATTGTAAAAATGGAAATTACGAATCTATGGAAGTTAAAAATAATGAAAAAAATATAAATTCCATGAAAAATAAAAATAGAAATTATGAAAATGAATTTAAAAATTTTAAATTTTTGTATAGCGATGAATATATTTCTGACCTTTTGAAGAAAAATAATTTAGAAAGAGAAATCCTATTGAAAGATGAAAAACATGAGACTGAATCGTTGGCAAAAAATAAAAATTCTTCCGTAAATGCCTTGTTTCACGATCTTATGAATGATTTTTATAATTTAGAAAAAGAAATGATAAAAGAAGATAAAAACCACAAGGCTGAGTTGTTGGAAAAAGATTTATTACTGAAAAAATATGAAGAACATAAGACTGAATTGTTGGAAAAACAATCACTGTTAGAAAAAGAATATAAGGCTAAACTGTTAGAAAAAGATTTATTATTGGAAAAAGAACAATATAAAAATAAAATGAAAAATAAGGATATTGAACTATTGCAACTTAAATTACAATTGGCTAATATGAAAAAATAAACATAATCAACTACATAATACAAAACATCAATTTTTTTATTAATTATAAAATCAATAAAAAAATTTTCAATATCATACTCAAACAGATTAATTATATCTTCACATTGATCACATAATGTTATCCTATTTATTGCTTCATTTATATTTTTCGTTAATTTTGATTCATTTATATTTTGCCAATTTATATTAGAATGTAAACATAAATATTTTATTTTTGTATTACGTTTTAATGCTTTACTTAAATATTTTATTGACTATTACTTCGTTAAAGCAGCGCTCAAAAAGCAAAGCTTTTATATCCGCTTTATCGGCATTTATATCAGAACGCAAATATAAATATTTTATTGTTTCATAATTTTTTAATGTTTGAGTTAAATAGTTCATTATTTCAATATCAATATCACAATCCAAATATAAGCGTGTTGCATCTCTATTTATCATTTTTACTAGATTTACATTATTTTCCAAAATTATGTATTTCATATTTTTAATTATTAATTATCTATAACATATATAGATACTAATATTATTCGCATATATTCTTCTATTTCTTGCTTCATTTATATCTCAATCTATCAATCTGCCATAGTTTTCATATTTTATTTAATTTATCAATGAAAAATTAATAAATTAAATAAAATATTTAATATATATTTTAATTATTGTGTTTATTCAATACTTTAATAAATAAATTTGATATTTGTTCATGACCATTTGATTATAAAATTTCAAAGCCAGCAATATGTCTATTACTTTCGAGTGGTAGACATTAAAAATATTAAATGGCTTTTCAATTGTAAGATTTGTTATAATTGAAAGTATTTAATAAGGGTTGCTACTAGTAGATATATTTCTTGATATTTCTTTACATTTATTAATATTTTTATATTAATAATTAATAAAATGTAATATATATTAATCATATATACATTCCTATATACATATATATAAATTATACATATACAATTTTATATTAATTTGAAAATTCTTACATAATCTTATTGGAGACATGAGTCACAAAAGTATAATTTAAGAACATAATTACTTATAAAATGTAATATATATTAATTACATAAAAAATATACATATAAAATATATTAATTTGAAAATTTTTATATAATCTTATTGGAGATGTTAGTCACAAAAGTGTTATTTAAGATATAATAAATTACTTATGATATATGTATAATGGGGGTTCGTTATATGTTGTTAATTCAACTACAGGCTATAAATTATAATTAATAAATAAAAATTAATTTAAATTTATAAATGCATGTCCTCCTTAGAAACAAGCTAAAGTATAGCAATTAATAATAAAATTAATAGGCTGCTTTATATTATATTTCATTATACTCAATTATTCATTAACTATGAAAGTATAAAGAAATATCAAGTTTTAAATAACGGACAACAGTCTTCGAGAATAAAAATATTGAAAAATTATCAATTAAAAAATTGAATAATTCTTCATCTAATTCCCTTTCTAATTGTGAAGTATTAAAAATAAACATGAATAATTCTCATATAGGTATAGGTGTAAATGCTCCAATTGATTTTGCTTGTAATTGTGAAGTAAAAAGAACTATAAATAATACTGATAATCATGATTATGTTTATGAAGATGATGAGTGTGATGCTATAAAAGTAAATATGGTAAAAAGCGAACCTGAAAAATTAAATCTGTCTGAATTAATTATGTCAGATGATGAAATATGGTGTGAAGCTATTGAAGATGATGAGTGTGATGCTATAGAAGAAAATATAGTAAAAAGCGAACCTGCAAAAACAGCAAAAAAAACAGCAAAAAAAACAGCAAAAAAAACAGCAAAAAAAACAGCAAAAAAATCAACAAAAAAAACAGCAAAAAACAAAAGAAAAAAACTTGTAAAAAAATAGAAAATGAAGAGCCATTCTGGATAAAAGGAAATAACGTAAATGAAAGCACAAAAGAAGCAGAATTATTTCATGAATTATATATAAAAATGATTAAAAAAATGTTATCATGTAAATCACCAAATATATCATTGTGAGAATGTAATTAATTTTATATATACATTGTGAAATGCAAACAATCATGAATAATTGCGTTACAAAGTTATGAATGTTAAATTTACTAGACTTGATATTTATGAATATAATCTTTTTATATTTTGTTTATTTATAAAATAAACAAAATATAAAAAAAATTGAGTCTTTAACCTAATTTGTTAGGTTTATTAAAAAAAAATTGAGTCTTTAGCTGAAAATTTATTTTCAACCTTGTTTGTTAAAACAAACTGGCCTTTTGGCTTGAGAAGCTTTGCTTCTTAAGCGAAGCAAAACTTCTTAGTCAACCTAATTTATTTTTATATTTTGTTTATTTCATAAACAAAACATAAAAAAAAATTGAAAAATGAAATGAATAAGTGATCTAAAACAATAATAATTAAAAACAAAGCACAATATAAAACAAACAAAACAATGACATATATCCAAATTTTAAATTCACAAGCAGCAAAGGCTTTCAGATCAAAAGATGCAAGTTTTTTGTCAGAAATAAAAAATGAGAATATATGGACTTGTTGTAATAAAGAAAAAACTAATGTAAAATATGTAAAATATGAAAAAAATGACAATAATTTAGAAAAAAAAAATGAAACAGATATAAATGGATCGCTTAAAGAAGCATTCCACAATATAGTAAAGGCAACAGCCTTAGAGGAAAAGATGAAAAATATAAAAACAGTTATAACTGAGAAAAAGAAAACACACAAAGCAAATCCAATATATAAAATGAATCTAGATGGAATAATAGAAGCAATAGATGCATTTAGATATAAACCATCAACAGATTGCACAACATTATTACCTCTAATGATAAAAGAGGCAAAAGAAATATCAAAAAATAATAATAATAAAAATTTATATGCAATAAGCACAGGTAATAAAAATGGAGTATCATCACCTGGATATTTATCTAGAATAATATCAAAAAATGATGACCATGAATTAATAATAAAAGATATGGCAAATAAAATTTTTGGAACAAATAGTAATTTAGATATAAAATATGTAGGGTCGTCAACAAATTTATTAATGAATGATTTACATGTGAATGGATATATAGTTCAGATATGTGATTATGAATCACATCCAACTAAAAGAATAGAATCAAATATAATAAGAAAAGAAATTAATGATTGTAGAATGAATAATAATTGTAAAATAAATAATAATTGTAATGATAATAAAATTTTACGCGTTATGTTTTTAACAGAACATCCAGTAAATTTTATGTTTAGAATAACACAATCTACAGTTGAACTATCAGAAGATGAAACTTTTTATAGTGCAATAAGTATATTTGATTTGAGTCATGTAGTATCAATTTTAAGATCATGGGTTTCAAATGAACTAAGAAACTCAGAAAATGAACATAGAAAACCAAATATAAAATGGACTTATCCATTTTGTAAATGGTTAGATAAATGTAACTATGGATCAGGGTGTAGATATATCCATATAGTTTAAAAAATTTATTTATTAATTATGTAACACAAAATTTTTTTTTAAATATAATATAATGATGCAAATATTACATTAAAAATGTTTGAAATATATAAATTTATATATACATATAAATTTATATATATATATTGATAAAAATAATGGAAATATTAAAAAAATTGTCTGATATAGTAAAAAATGCAAAACATTTTATTTTTATCATATTTTATATTTTGATGACAATATCAACATCTGTGAATATGATATATCCATTGCATTTAATAAAACAAATCAAAATTATGCCTAAACTCATGACCAAAATTATAAATATTTGTTTAATAAAATATCAAGCTGCAATAAATGCAAATATAATATATATGTCCAAAATGAATATATGGATATATACAAATAAAAAAAGAGAATTAACTAATGAAATATTAAAAGGTTCAACAATATCAATGTCAAATCATTTGAGCGAATTGGATGTATTTTATATAGGAGCATTATTTTATAAATATTATCCACACAATAAGAAATTTATATCTTTTGCAAAAGATAATGTAAGATATTATCCATTTATTGGATGGATGTTATTGGCAAGTGATACAATATTTGTTCAAAATAGAAATGAAAAACCTAATATTAAACAACATGAATATATAGAAAATAAATTAAATTGTGAAGATTGTGATAAGAATATATTAATATTTCCAGAAGGAACAACTTATAGGAAGAATGTAAAAGATAGACGAGAAGAAGAGATGCAAAAAAGAGGTGCAATAATAAAATATAAAAATTTATTAATACCAAAAACAACTGGATTATATATGATTGAAAAAAAAATACAAAAAAAAATGTCTATAATAATGAAAATAGAAGGCGAGAAAGAATTAGAAGATTATACTATGAAAAATTTTTTTAAAGGTCAATGTATGGAAAATATACATATTTATTATGAATTATTAAATCAGGAAGAGAAAAAAGAAAAATTATGTTCAAGGGAAGAATTTGATAACAAAATATACAAAGAATATGAAAATATAGACAAAATATTAGATCAGTCAACAATAAAATGGAAAAAAAATTATAAATATGAAAAATTAACATGTAGTTTGAAAGAAATATTCTGGCTATGTATTCATTTATTTTTAGGCATATATACACCTTGGATATTGATGATAAATAATTATTATAGAATATACTTTATATCAGCATCATTATTTTATATTTATATAGGTTACAAAGAACATAACACAATAGGTCAAGTCAATAAAAGGAATGAATAAAAAGTTGACTAAGAAGTTTTGCAGCTAAAAATAAATTTTCGGTCGAGAGCGTAAACTCTCCTGAGTCGCCAGTTGTTCAAAGAACAATAAGGTTAAAAATAATTTTTTAGCTAAACAAACTACTTTTTTGTTAATTGACTACATAGTATAAACAATTCCATTATTTGAAACTAATTTATTTTTAATTAACCTAATTTATTAGATTAATTAAAAAAAAATTGAGTCTTGCAACCTAATTTTATTTTTATATTTTGTTTATTTTATAAACAAAACATAAAAAAAAATTGAGTCTTGCAACCTAATTTTATTTTTATATTTTGTTTATTTTATAAACAAAACATAAAAAAAAATTGAAAAAAAAATATAAAAGTAATATAATTTTAATAATCTAATTTTAATATATATAAAAATGGGTAATTACGTGTCGCAAAGCATTGATGAATCAAACATTCAACAAACAACATATGATTTAGATGATATGTCCAAAACAGCTTTAATAAGCTATATTAAAAATATGGATATAAAAATGTTGAATGTAGATGAAAATTTTGTGAAATTGACGAAGGATATTAAACTTGAAAATGAGGGATTAATACAAATGGGAGTAGAATTATATGAAAAAATGAAAAGTGTAGTTCCAGAATACAAACCAGATGAAACAAAACCAGTTAAAAAACTCTTTTATGTAAGACCAGAATTTCCATTAGAAAATTTAATAAATGATGTTCCAAATATTGTAAATCCAGAAAAGATTTATAACACAGAAGATTTAATTGCAAAAAAAATAATTGGTCCAAACAATACAAAACACAATCACGATATCATAACATTATATGAATATAATAATGCTTTTAAAGATGCAACAACAAAAAAAGACATGACGGGGTTAAGTAAAAAGATATTATCAAATATATCAAATTATCATAAAACAAGAATAATAAATGCATATAATAAGATATTATTGTTACAATATGATGAAAATACAAGTATTGGAAAATCAACATTCCTTTATAAACAGGATAAAAAAGGACCAAAAAATGAATTAAAATCTTACAGACAAATAATAACAATTCCAACATTAATAAATCATTTTCATAGAATATTATCCATTAGAATGTCAGAATATTTAAATGCTAATAATTATATTGATAAAACAATTCAAAAAGGAGGTATTAAAGGTTCTAAACATCCTATTTTTGAACAAATATATAAAGTGAAAAATGTGATAAAAGATGCAAATAAAAGAAAAAGTAAATTATGTGTATTATTTTTAGACATATCAAATGCATTCGGAAATTTAAACAGAGATAAAATATTAGAAATATTAAAAGAATATCACGTAGATGATAAATTTTTAGAATATTATAAAAAACATTATGAAAATTTCACATATTATACAAAAACAAAAGATTGGTCAGAAGATAATATTAAATTTAAGAATGGAATAATTCAAGGATGTCCATTATCTCCAGTAATTTTTGTAACTGCATTAAATTATGTATTGAAATATGTTGACGAAAAATTCAAAGAAAAATGTGGTTATAATATTAATAATTCTACAAAAGTATTATTAAGTGCATATGTAGATGATATATGTATAATGGGAAATGATGAAATATCTGTAGAATTAGTATATAATGAATTAAAAACATTATTACAAAAATTAGGATTACCTTTAAATTCAAATAAATCTGGATTGATGAAGATAAATTGCAATGATGAAACAACAAGTTTTGATAATATTCCAGTAATCAAAGGATATAAATATCTTGGAGAATATTTATCTTGTGATGGAACAACAACAAAATCATTCAATCAATTTTTAGCAATTTTAGGAAAAAAATTATTCATAATTGATGTAAAAACTAATACTGATGTTGAAAAAATGAAAAAATACACTCAATTTATTGCACCATGGGTTCAAAAAAAGTTATTGACTTTATATGATTTGAGTAAAAATGACAAATTAAAAATAGCACGTGTCATTAAAAAATATACTACAAAATGGAACAATCAAGAAAATCTTGCAATCTTCGCATTAATATCAGATATTGTTTCTGAATCAACCGATGATGTAATAAAAACTGCAGATTTTGGAATTAATGATGATGAAATAATTAATGACAATGAACTAATTAATTATAGAATGGATGACTTGAATGATAGTATGTCATATAGTGAAATAAATGCTGAACCAAATGTTTAATTTATTATATAAATTTATAAATTAAAAAATAATAAAATTTATCAAATAAAAAATATAAAAAAAAATTGATATAAAAAATATATCACGATAAAGAATAATAATATACATCATTATAACAATGTGATTATCAAGGTGAAAAAATTAATCAATTATTATTATATATATATGGACAAATCTATAGTATGAACATATTCTATAAACATTATTAGAAACAATTAATCAATAAAGATTAATATTATAATGTTGAAAATCATGATTCATAATCAGTATTTGTATCATTAAAATACATCAAGAAATTACTATTATTCGACTCAATATAATGTTGAAAATCGTAGTATTTATAACATTAAAATACATTAAGAAATTTACTGTCATGTAACATTATTCATGTATTGAATATGTATTAAATTAAAAAAAATATTAATAAAAAATACACTAAGATTTTGAAATGCCTTCTACCGGATGCTGTGTATTGAATTATAATAAATAAAATTAAAAAATCAATAAGAATTGATAATGTTTAGGTCCTAAAATATTGATTTGTTATTTATTTATTTTTTAAATTTTAATGATTAAAAAGATTGATATATTTATTACATCACGATAACACTAATAGTAATAATAATAATATACAAAATGTAAAAGATAAAATATTAGAGACATAAAAAATAACTTATTAAAAAAAAATATTGATATAAAAACATAATAAGAATTTAAAATATATTGTGTTGAATTGCATTGTGAAATATCTATAAATATTATTAGAATTGATATATTATTTCCACATTTAATATTGAATATTTATGTCACATGTAATTATCAATAAATATTATGAAATATATATTTAAAATGAATTATAAAAAATGCATTAAGAAATTAAATTTAAATCTATGATAATAAATGCATTGAATTATAATAAATTTATAAAAATAAAAAAATATTGATACAAAAATACAATTAGAAATTATAATAAAAAATTAAATACACTGTGTTGATTATTACATTATAATAAAATATTATGAATTAAATATCTTGAATAAATTGTAAAAATGCATTAAGAAACTAAAAATAAATCTATGATAAATAAAATGCATTGAAAATTCCGTTGTGATAAATTCCTAAAATATTATTAGAATTTAAATATAAAATATTCTAGAAATTATAATATTGATGTCAATATCACAAGCAATGACCAATTAAAAAACATTAGAGAAATATTATTATATGTAACATTATGATTGTGTTTTGAATTGAGTCAATAGGCAAAAAATATTAAAGGTAAATTACACAGCTACAGTTTAATAGGTATTGTTATTTTATTTATAAAAAAAAATATTCAATATAATTTATATATTAATATATATCAATCATATTGAATAAAAGTAGAGTCTTCTATTGATCGTTCTTTTGTTTAAAAAAAATTGACTAAGAAGTTTTGCTTCGCTAAGTCTTCAACCTAATTTTATTTTTATATTTTGTTTATTTCATAACAAAATATAAAAAAAAATTGACTAAGAAGTTTTGCTTCGCTAAGTCTTCAACCTAATTTTATTTTTATATTTTGTTTATTTCATAACAAAATATAAAAAAAAATTGAAAAAAAAATAACAATACAGCATAGTATATAAATATTAGAAACTATAAATTATGATGTTGAATGAATTAAATGAATTAAATGGAATGAATAATGATGAAATAAAAGAAATGATAATTAAAAAATTCGTGAAGAAATCAGGTCCAAGAAAGAATTATGGCTTTTATAAAATAGTATCCAAATTATATCCTACACATCCCGATACAGTAAAAGATATATTAAAAAGTGTTCCAACTTGGGGGTATTATAAAGATTATATGTTTTTTTTGCTTGCATGTAGAAATAATAAAGAGATGACAGAATACATATACGATATATTAGTTGAAAGATTAAACCAAGACATAAATGAAAAGAATGAAAATAAATCAATGTTGTCGAAATGGTTACCAAGAGAAGGATCAAGTTTTGATAAAAAATTAAATTTTGTAATAACATTTTGCAAGGCATATAAAAAAAAGCAAAACAAAAACATGACAAAAAAAAAATACAGAAAATTAATATCATCAATATCAAAAAATCTTGGAGTGTTTGAACAAAAAATGAATAAAAGTTTTGTTAAGAATGATGGTGTAGAAGTGTTAGAAATGAAAGATTATGAGAAGATGAGTAATCATACTTTGAAATGCAATATAACAAGTTTAAAAAATAATGAGGAAAACAAATTGCAATTAGTTGAACATTTAAAAAACAAATATTCAAAATATAAATTAAATGAATTAATAAATGAAATGATGTTTTACAACAAAACAGAATTTGAAAAAGGAATTATAGAAGAAATATGGAGAGATAAAAAAGAAGAATTATTAAATAATTTAAATGAAGAAATAAATAAAACTTTATTAGAGACAGAAATAATAGAAAATCATAACAATGATAATTTAATACATAATAATTTTAATATAATAAATTTTGAAAATAGTGATGTATTAATAGATCTAGATGTTAATATATATAATAAAAAATTATTACAAGACACGATAGCAATAATGTTATTAGCACTATATAAAAAGGCGAATGTGATGTTAAATTCAAAAACACCTTATAAAATAAATTATGAATTAGACAAATTGGATAAATTAATAGTATTAATAAAAAGTAACATGATTGACACAAAAAAATTAAGTATTGAAAAATTAATACATAATAAATTAATGAAAAATGATAAATTATATATACTATCGAATAATGAGAATAAAAAAACAGATATTGATATGTCGAATGAGAAAAATTACAAGGAAATAATATATTGGATATTAAAAAAAGAAAAATTAAAAAGAATTAATAAAATAAAATACACTGGGGCATTAACATTATCAAATAAATCAAATTACAGATTAGAGCATATGGAAAATATATTAAAAAAATCAGAAGAATTACAATGTAAAACAAATATGAAAATAATATGGATAATAATAATTGCAATATTATGTATTGTGATAAATTTTTTTTTTATAAATAAATGAATAAGTTTATTCTTTAATGTCACATTTACCAAGATATTGTTTATCAATCCATATTTTACTTCTTTTAAGAGAATCAAAAAGAATTTCTCGACCATCAAGAGTATATAAAGTATCATCATAAATAAGTAGCACTTCAACACGAATATTATAAACTTTGCC
>Ga0307935_1000855_pt1 | contig 12065 bp, 16 predicted proteins | sample OrgLakmetageno92_FD_201827 | JGI IMG/M metagenome (GOLD analysis project Ga0307935, IMG submission 201827) | Saline water microbial communities from Organic Lake, Antarctica - #92 | ecosystem: Environmental > Aquatic > Non-marine Saline and Alkaline > Saline | place: Antarctica: Organic Lake...
TATTTACTATATTTAAAATATGGGATTAAAAATTTATATTTATGGAAAAATAAAGAGTAAGGTTAAAGATATCTTCATTCTAAATGGGAGTGGTATGGGTATTCGCCTATCTGATGGTCATTATGGTAATTGGTAATATAAAGAAGGTTTTATGCACTTGATAATCGAACTATAGTTCGAACTCTATCTTTTAAACGCGCTCCAAAATTATACCCGACAAGGGTAGATTATTTCTTTAGGTCTTGAACTTAAAATCTTTATTACAAACCCCTCATCTAATAGTTGTTGCATAGATTCTTTAGCTCCCTCCATTGGTGGATCATAAGCGTTATCAAGTCCTTGAAACCCCTTTGAATATTTATGTATAACTCCATCAAAATCAATTGACACTGTTTCTCTTTTATCTAAATTAGAAATCTCTTTAATAGAAGATCCTATATATTTATTTTCAGTAAGATAATCGATAATTTGATCAACACAATCTTCGACTGTATTCACATTTGTATTAACTACTATTTGTGGATTTTTTGGATCTTCATATGGAGAATCGATTCCCGTGAAATTAGGTATCACCAGATCTGGCTTTCCTATAAAGTCCCTTGGGATCTTTTTTCACAAGTTTCTAAATCAGCATTGATATGAACAGATCATCTATTACTTGTTTAGCTGAATCTCTATCTTCTTCAAATGGGGATATAAAAGCGGTTATTGTTAGAATACCACTATCTGAGAATAATTTAGATACCTCAGATATTCTTCTGATGTTTTCCTTTCTACCTTCTTTAGTAAACCCTAAATCATTATTTAAACCCATTCTAACATTATCACCATCTAGAACATATGTTTTTATATTCGATGTGAATAATCTTCTTTCGAGTGCATTTGCGATTGTTGATTTCCCACTTCCTGATAAGCCAGTTAACCATATAACTGGTGATTTGTGTCCATAAAGTTTGTTCTTTTCTTCAGAAGGAACTCTATGATTATTTTCATGCAAATTCATATTACCCATTTTGGTTATTTCTTTTATTATTATTATTATATATTGTTCCAATCTCCTTTAAACCATTTTAACTTATATCAATATTATCCCACCAATTATCAGAATTCATATTTTTATCATCTATAAATAAATCATAAGCAGGTTTACCAAATTCCAAACCATGGTATTTAACTCCCCATTCTGAGAATTGTTTTTCAGTTACTTCTCTCCAATCTATACCTGTCATTGTTCCTCGAGCAGTCCAATAAATTATAGTATGTCCCGAGTCATATAAATCGTTAGCTTTCTTTATTGCTTCTTTAATAGGTTTAGCATTCGAATATTCAAAATCTGTATTATCCCTATAACATATTGTATCATCTATATCAATGTATATTACCATTTTTAATCATATTTTTTGCTAGTTCGAAATCGAATTTGGTATCAATATCAATGGATTTTGATCGATCCATAAAATATCCTTTAACGTTTCCTTTATAGAAATTTTTATTCTCTTTGAAATTCTTACCCCAAGAAGCATAGATTGCTCCATTTGGTCTATAAACTGTTGGGTGATCTTGAGATCTTGAGTTACCATTTACCCAAGGATCTGATTCATCAGAAGCGGTAATAATACCATCATCTGATTTATTAAGTCCTAGAGTTGGTGGGAATTCCATCTCAGTTATTGAGATTACCCCGTCTAGATCTTCGGTTAACATTTCATTAGCATTTAATATATCCTCACTTGTTCTAAGTGGACAAGTTGGGAGTAGAAGCCATATTTGATCAACCATCTCTGAATTCTCAAGAAAATATTTATCAAAATAATGTTCTACTGTATCAATAACTTTAGATGTATCAGTAGCAAACCATTCTGGTCTTTTACTCAGAGTAATTTTATCTGAAAATGATTCAGAAACAATTTCAAGTATAATATCCGAATCAGATGTAAAAATGATCTGATCGAAAATTCCTGATTCAAGTGCTGCTTCAATCGTGTGACATACTAATGGTTTATCATTAAGTAGTGTTATGTTCTTATTAGGGAGTCTTTTAGATCCCCCTCTTGCTGGTATTATACAAAGTCTTTTCATACTATTTTATATTTTATTTTATTGAAAACTTTTAAATGTCCTTCTGGAGTTAAGTGGATAGAGTCATAAGTGAAATTTTCAACACCTTCATTATCCATTCTTAAAAATTCTATATTTTCTTTTTTTGAAATTTCTCGTAAAAGAATATTTGTTTCCTTAGTCATTTCATAAAACTCAACTGGTCTTTCTCTCTCTATACATTTATTAAAACTCTCACTTAATTCAAAACACCCAATCAAAAAAGAGTTATCAAAATTACTAGATATAAAATTGGATATTGATTCACTAAATAATTCATGAGATAAACTATAAAACTTCTCAATAGACCCATTTGATAGTTTGTAGTCAGATATGTATTTCTTTTCATAATCAAAATCTTTAGAGAATTCTATTTGTTCTATTAAGTCATTTAAAACTAAATCCTTCTTTGGTGTTAAATCGACAAACCCAACGTTTGTTATTAATTTTTTAAATTTAATATCATGTGTTTTAATGAAATTATATAATGTGAAAAAAGTTGTATAATGAATAGGTCTACATAAAACAATATAAGTTAAATTTTCCCCCAATTTATCCAAAATCATATCAACCCAACTTTCTTTATAGTACTTATTGTCTATTCCCCTAGAATCTGTGAAAATAAGGTAATCATAAACACCTTTATAATTTGATTTTTCTTTAATTATATTACTCCCATATCTTTTACCTGGTATTTTTCCCAAATTAATATCCATAACCTACCTCGTTTATTTTTATTTGAACCAACTATGTGGAATAGGTTGACCATCAAGTGGTTTTCTTAAAATCAAGATAAAATTATGAATGGTTGAATTAGCACTATCTACTTGTTTAAAATTAACTTCGAACCCACTTTGGTAAGCAGCGGTTAACCACTCACATCTTCTGAAAAAATGATCATCCCTATCTCCCTCTTTAACATTTAAAATACCTTGAAAATGTTTAATACTTTCACTCTTATCATTAAATACTTTATTTTGAACCATATCATCCATATATGGTTCGTGAGCTAATATATAACCACCTGGTTTTAGAGTTGAATAAAGTTCTTTCATAGTCAATAATAAGTTTGGGCTATGGTGTAATGTTCCTAATGATAAAACAAAATCGAAATGTTCTTTAAGGGGTATATTATTAAAACTACCTAATACTGATTCAAATTTAGATTCATCTATTTTGTGATGATTAAAGTTATCTAATATTAGTTGAGCTCCATCAGGATTACATTCCATACTGAAAACTTTAACATCTCTATTTTTAGCAAAATAGACCGAAGAATATCCATTACCAGATCCAATATCTAACATCACTCCTTCTATATTTTTCTCTATAATCTTCTCAGCTTCCTGAATGAACCCTATCCTTTTATTATTAATTGAATAATTAAATGTATCTTTCTTTTTCTTATGTAATATTTGATGGATTTGCACTTCTTTAGGTTTGAGAAGGTTATCTTCACCTGGATTCCAATTTAAAATTTCTTTCATTAGATAATTAGTTTTTTATTTGAGAATAATATAGTAGATCCACTTCTATCTATATTGAATTTTTCTGAGTAAAGGTTCTCAATATCTTTCATTGTAATATCTTTCTCAGCCCATTGGTGAAATTCCACAACTAAATATTTATATTCAGAAAAATAATCGAATAGATCTGATAAAAGTGTATGTTCTTCACCTTCTATATCACATGATAGAGTATTGAATTTCATATTATATTTCTCTTCTAAATCTATTGGAGTAACTGTTTCCATTTTAATACTTTTATATTCTCCCCATTCATCACTCTCCAACCAATCTTTTCTCATTAAACTGCCACTCAATGATAATCCATTGAAATTAAATTCTACTTCTTTGTTTGTTGATGAGCCCGCTCCATTAAATATTGAAAATTCTAAATTATTTATATCCCTGTTATTTTCTAAAGTGTCGTATAAATCTGGGTTAGCTTCAACCGAAACCATTTTTGATTTGTCTACCATTAGATTATTAATAACACATGATAATACACCTATACTAGCTCCTAAATCTAAAACTATTGAGTCTTCGTTTATAATCTTTTCCATCAAGATTATTTCTTCTTTCTCATAACTTCCATTAGATAGTCTATCGTATGTTGGAACATTCTTTTGGAAAGTATAATTCTTCTCAGGGATTTGAATTTTAACTCCATGATAATTAAATTCTTTCATAACCTTATTTATTTTTTAAGTAAGTATGTGACCTAACAATCAGTCTTTCCTTACCATTTGTTTTCCCACCTTTATGGAATAAATCGGTATCAAACATTATAAGAGTTCCTTCATCACCCAGTATTTGAACAATATCTTCTTCATTATAAATATCTGGGAAATCTAATTTGATTCGATTCTTAACTCCACCATAATCGGAATTCTCATTCCAAGATGAAGTTCTTAATTCTTTACCCTTTATATGACTCTTAGGGACTATTGAAAATGGCCCACAGTTTTTATCTACATCAGTTAAATAGACAAAGAATTTAAAACATCTTAGTCTATCAAAATGTAAGAATCCATTTCTACCCAATTCACCATCGAATTTAAAATCTTTAGTAGCGAATATACATTTATTGAAAATATCATATTTATCCTCTTTACAATAAGAGTCTAGGATTTCTTTGAAGAAGTTATTATTGAAATATGAATTCATACTAGGATACTTAGAGTAAGCTCCTGGACTTCCCAACCTCACATTATATCCAAATTCATAATCACCGCCAACATCTATCAAAGACTTTAAAGTATCTTCTTTAAGTCCACTCACATCTTGGTAATTGTTAATAACACATATTCCATATTCATTAATTGTATCTACGATATTCTTAATATCCTCTTTGGTATTAGTTATCTCGTAGGTAAAAATGTCCGTCATTATCATAATTATTTTTCATTCTTCATTAACTCTATCATTTTATCAAACGGGATTTGGGAATCCATATCTGATGTTGCTTCAGCAGGGTTAGGATGGGTTTCAGCAAATACACCATCATATTCGAAAATATCAGCTACTTTCCAATTCTTAACAGACATATCTGCACTACCACCAGTTCTACCATTAGGTTTTAACCTTTGTGTAGAATGAGTACAATCCAATATTACTTTATCAAAATATCCTTTTAGATATGACACTGATCCAAAATCTACTATTAACTGAGTATAACCAAATTGTGTACCTCTTTCTGTTATCCAAGCTTCACACTCAGAATTAGTTTCCTTTATTTTATCTAAACCCTTAACCATATTCTCAGGTGACATCCATTGACCTTTCTTAATATTAACAACGTCTGCTACCTTAGCAGATTCGGTTATAAGATCTGTTTGTCTACATAAAAAAGCTGGTATCTGAATACAATCTACTATACCTGCTATTTTCTCAACTTGCCAAACTTCATGAACATCAGTTGTTATTTTTATATCAGGGTAGATATTTTTCAATTCTTTGAATATTTCTATACTCTCATCGATCCCTGGTCCTCTTTCACCTTTAATACTAGTTCTATTGGCTTTATCAAAAGATCCTTTATAATACCAATCTTTACCTTCCATAAGAGGGTATAATTTCTCAGCTTGACTTAAATAAAAATCTTTGTTTTCAATAGAACAAGATCCTAATATATATGTTTTCATTATTTTAAATTATTTTAAATTATTTTCTATTTCATTTATTATGTTATCAACTTTACTTTTTTCATCATCAGTTAAATTATAACATGGTAATCTATTTTCTTTTATAAACCCCTTTTTATATAGAGCATACTTCAAAGAAGCGTGCCATCCTATTTCCATAAAAACTTTAAATAAAGGTGTTTCATATTTTCTAATTATATCAACACATTTATCATAGTTACCATTGTTAAAGTTTATAGAGTATTCTTTTGATATTGTTGGAAATATTGAACCAACTCCACTTAAAAAATTAACATTTTCTTTAGATGGAAATAAAAACCAATGTCTTCTCATAGAACCACCAGCAACTATAATATCAAAATATTTATCTATATTAACAGAATTAAATGAATCTCCTAAACTACGGGTCTCTTCTTTTATACCCTTTATGTTTTTATGACTTGCTAATTTATTTATAATTGATGATGTATAATCCCAAAACCCACCATTACCTTTCCTTAACCACATACCATGCACATAAATTGGATTATTTGAAACATCAGCTATTTCATAAAAGAAGTCTATTAAAACTTGATCATTGTAAAATCTGTCTGGGAAAAGTAACATTGGGTAACAATCATATTCATTATAAAATTTAATTTCCATTAAAGATTCCTTTAAAGATAACATTGGTATCCCAACTATTGGAGTAGTTTTTGATTCCTTTATTAAATTAATATTGATCTCTCTAACTTCTTCTTTAGAAAGTAAATTAAATTGACTAGTACCAGCAGTTGTCATTAAAATCGGATCTGAATATTCTGTACCATATTCACTTTCAATATATCTAATATATTTACAAATTGAATCTGTATCTATATTACTTTTTTCATATGATGTCACAATAGGGAACACTACTCTCATTTATTTAGTTAATTTATTACCTTTTAGTGTATAATCACCATAAAGTTTAGAAAGATTATCCGAGTTAATATTCTTTAACTCAATTTCATTATTACACTTTAAAAGAATATCTATAGATTCTTTTTTGGGTAATATATATCCACAATCTAAAATTAGCTTATCACTATCTATTATTGAGCAAAATGTAGCGTCCAATAGATCTTTATTATGTAATTTTTTTATAATTTTAATTTCTATATTCTTATCATGAATTTCATCATTGATATTTTTTAATTTACTATTAATCTGGTGATTAAACTCATTCTCATTTAAAGAAAAACCTATTAAGTAAGGATATTCATTCTTAACTATTGACTCTGCAATATAACTCAACCCACACCTAATTTGTTTTTTTATATTTATATTTATCTCATTTTTATTTAACACACTTCTCATAGTTTGAGTGTTATTATTAGAAAATGTTCTTATGGTATCTTTTCTACTTGAGATATATTTCTTAAATTCCTCTATTTTACTTTCAGTAGTATATTTAGTATATTTTCCCATATCTCTATTAGAAACCACATGTTGGAAAACGTGATTGTTTAAAACCTGCACATTAGAGTCTTTATTACCATAATTATTCCCAGGAATGTTCATATTATTTCTAACTATAAAGTTAAAATGATCTACTAAGTCATTTAATGAGAACTTTTTATATCCCTTAGAACCACATATAATTAAATTACTCATTCCCTTTATTCTTTTTAATTTGTTCTTGTCTCCTTAGTTTCCAATGTTTTTTCCTAACTCTATTTAAACCATGATTAACATTTCTATTTAAACTATCTTCAGGAGACTTATTATTTTTGTGTTGGTTATTTGACTTTTTACCAATATCCACTACGATCCTCTCTACATTTTCAGATAAAAACTCTCTATTTATAACTTTATATTCAAGATCATTAAGTCCAGATTTCATTATATGATTCAACTTTTTTTCCCTACTCATTTTTTTGAATTTTTCATATTCTAACTTAGTCTTATTATGTAAATCTATTCTAATCCGATCATTAACACTATTAAATATTTTGAAATAATCATGTTTTCTATCTTCATTATTCAGTATATTTTTACGAACTTTTAAACCAAAAAACTCAGCTCGGTTTTGAAGATTTTTATCTTCACAACCCCACCCCCAATAATCATTTGTATACCCGTTCATTTTGAGAATATCTTCTCTAGATATTTTGATAATACCACCCAAAGTGTCTGTATGTGAACAATATATACCATTTATAGAAATATCCTTTGTGTAATATTTTTTGATAGTTTCTTCATAAGGATTGACATCAACTTCTTGTGGGATATAATAGTCACTATTACTTTCTTTGATACCAACATTAAGTAATCTTCCTTTATTAAAAACACCACCTTGCTTTTGTTCTATTATTAAAATTTTAACATTATCCATATTTTTCTTTATTAAAGGAATAGTATTTTTAATCAAATATTCTAGTTGTTCTTCTCTATTTCTATATGGAATAAGTATTGTATTTATAAATTTAACTTTATCCTTTAAATAAAACTCTTCTATTTTTGAAACTCCCTTATTGACTTCTTCATTTAAGAACTTCTTTGATGATTTATTAACTACGTATCTTGGTAAACCACCACTATTTTTAACTAATACATTTTCAAATTTAAATATCTTATTGATTCCCTTATATGTATCTTGTATCCAATTATCACAATACCAATTTTTAAAAACTTCTGGGAAATAAAAACCGAATATATCCATGTGTTTTTTACTAACAAATGATTGCGTAAGTAAGACTTTATTATTCAAATCTAAAGGACCACTTACTCCAATATCCCCATTATCACTTAATTTATTAATAAATAACGATGTCCATTTTGATTGTATTTCTATATCATCTCCTATTTGATAAAAGTAATCTTCCCCATTATTATACGCATCTTCAAATAGTTTATTCCATACAAATACAGGAGATTTTTGTGGGTTATGATATTCTGTATAAACTAAATTAACACCACATTCTTTAAAATGATTTTTAATCTTGTCCCTATTTAAAGTATAAAACCTATCACCCTTATCATAACCTACATAAAATGTATATTCAAAATTACCCTCTTTAAATTTTAAAAATGACCTTAATAAGATAGAAATTAAAGGAGATTCATTAATTGATTTAAATGATCTCCTATTACTAGTTACTGGTATTAAAAGTGATATCTTCATAAAGTATTTATTAAATTTATAACCACCCTATTTATCTATTTTCTTATTTTATTCATTAATAAATATTCATCATCTAAGACTTCTCTTAAATAATCTATTTCACTTTGATTAACAACTTCTTTGTGGTTATACTTTTTAGTATTGAAATATGATAAAAATCGGTTAATTGGGTCTCTAAAAGCAAGTGATGGTTTTAACATCTTTAGGTATATTAAGGGAATACATTGGTATATGTGACCATCCATAAAAGTAATCTCCACTATTTATTATAGATTTGGTCAATAGAATTAACACATTTAGAATATAATTCCTTACCATCAGAGTTTGATGATAAAAAAGATAAATTGACTGTTGTCCCTCCATTTTTTCGGATGTGGTAATGATATAAAGTCATATTGGGTTTATTTTTTAAGTAAAGTTACTTCATTATAATTATTAGTTGAGTCAATTAAATAATAACCATTAGAAATGAAAAAATTGATAGCTTCCATTGTATCTGATTTTGATTTATCTGATATACAATGGTGATGAAATTCTATACATATTTGATTAATTCCTAAACATTCTCTATACACATTATATTCTGAACCCTCTATATCAATTTTTATAAAAGATGGTTTATAACTTTCACACAACCTATTAATTGATACAGAATCAACATCATAATAATCATTTTCAACACTTCTATGGTTAGGATCAATTGATTCTGAAACATGGTTAGGATTTGAATTTTTATAAATTCTAACCTTACCACCACCATCTTTTTCAATAGCTTTCTTTATCAATACATGACTAAATTTAACATCCTGTAAGTGTTTATGACTTTTCGGAGTTGGGTCTACTTCAATGATTTTAACATTTTTATGTTTCAAAAGTTCTTCCTCAAAAGAGGTATCTTCTCCTACACCACCACAAATGATAGTGTCCCCATCAGAGATGGAATCTAAATCTATTGTCCAACCACCATAGGTAGTTCCTAAATATTTTTTATTCATATTTTTATTTTAATTTTTCTATTATAGTTTTATGTAATTTATCATTACTAAAATAAGTATAATATGTTTCAATCAATTTATTTCTCATCTCAAAAACATATTCCTTTGAATAACTACCAACAATACTTTTCATATTACTTATATCATTTTCTTTAACTGATATAGTTATTTTATCCCAATCTATGATATCGGATAATGGTAACCCATAATTATCAGCAACGATTATAGGAATTGATCCCATTGACATACTTTCGAAAAGTCTAACAGATGATATACCTGTACCTCTTGGACATATACTAAAATTAGAATTACCCAAAAGTGATATATAATTTTTAGTGAAATCACCTTTCAAGTTCTTATCTAACCCCCAATGAACTCCACTATCATAACAAGTATTATACATACTTACTAACCTTTTTCGAACAGTATGTGTTGAAGTAGATCCTAAAAATGAAAAATCAATAGATCTTTTTTCCCTCGAAAGTGAAGTATCTACATTAACAGCATAATGTGGTATAGTTATAAAACTATCTTTAGTAGATGAGTGGGGAGTAAATACAATATCTGATTTATTAAACTTTAACCGATCAACACGAATATGTTGACATACAAATATTCTCTTCTTATCTGTATTTAACGAGTCAATTATCTTCTGAGTTTTAGGAACACCTATAGTATTTATCCAATGAGCTAATGGATATGGCATATACTCATACTCATCAGATACTAACTCAGAATCTCTAATTAAAAGATTCCTAATAGTTTCTTCTGTTTTTATATGAGGACAAAATATACCTGGATTTGATATACTATTATTAATTACCATTGGTTAGTTCTTTTTTAACATACTCCATTATTTTGAACTTATTCTCTAAGCCAACAGTCCAATTACCATGATGCATCAAAACTTCTTTAGGTACTTTAAAATCACCACCATTCCATTGAGTAGGTCCGTTTGTTATAGCAACAGTAAAATACTTAATAGGATTTAATTTACCTAACTTGTATTTACCCTCTCTAAACATTTGATTCATTATAGATTGATCACTTACACCTCTTCTTAGTTGACCATTTTCCATATTCTGTAACATTCTCTTTTTAACTTCTTTGAAGAAATTTAAAGTTCTTTTATTTTGTTTACATATGAAAAAACCAGCACATATATTATGATCATCATTTGCTTGAAAAGAAATATCTTTATCTCCTAAATCATTAATTATATCTTCTTTGAAATCTCCAAAAAATTGGATATCACAATCAGCAAAAACTAGTGGTTCGTCACTATCGATATCAATATTATAAACAACAAGTGTTATTTTCTCAAACATTGTTTCTTCAAACCCTTTACTTCCATAAGTACCCTTCTCACTGATTTGAATTACGTGTCTATCTATCAATTCAAAAGATTCCTTTAAGTGTTTATTATATGAACTAACGAAAAACTTCTCATATAATTCTTTGTGTGTATCACTATAAAATGTTAATAGTTTCATACTTCTTTATTTATTTTATTATCCCAATATTCGATCATCTCATCGATCATATCTTCAAATGAATATTCTTGTTCCCAACCTAATTCATTTTTAATTTTACTAGGATCTCCTTTAAGGTCATCAAGTTCCTCTGGTCTAAAGAACTTTTCATCTATCTTTACATACTTCTTCCAATCTAAATCTAACTTAGAAAATGTATATTCAACAAGGTCTTTAACGGTATGTGATTTACCTGTTGCACATACAAAATCGTCAGGTTTATCGTGTTGTAGAATCATCCACATCGCCTTACAATAATCTTTAGCATGTCCCCAATCACGAGAAGCTTCTAAATTACCTAATTTTAATTCAGATGATATCCCCTTTTTGATTTTTATAGCTTCTTTTACAACTTTAGCTGTTACAAAATTTGAACCCCTACGTGGAGATTCATGGTTGAATAATATTCCATTACTTATGAACATATTATAACTATTTCTATAATTACGAGATATGTTGTAAGCAAATACCTTAGCACAACCATATGGAGATACTGGACACATAGGAGTAGTTTCTCGTTGGTATCCATCATCATCTATATTATTTCCAAACATTTCCGATGAAGAAGCTTGATAAATCTTTATATCTGAGTTTATAAGTTTTGCTGCTTCTATAACATTAAGTGCTCCTATACCAGTTGTATTAGATGT
>Ga0307935_1000857_pt1 | contig 12058 bp, 13 predicted proteins | sample OrgLakmetageno92_FD_201827 | JGI IMG/M metagenome (GOLD analysis project Ga0307935, IMG submission 201827) | Saline water microbial communities from Organic Lake, Antarctica - #92 | ecosystem: Environmental > Aquatic > Non-marine Saline and Alkaline > Saline | place: Antarctica: Organic Lake...
ACACCAGTCAATAAATTCGGTTCAACTAGGTAGAATATACCCTTATTTGTTATATTTGTCGTTATTATGTTTATATTATATTTATCTGATTCTGGAATTTCAATTATATCATTAATAAATTTCAATATATTCATTTCATTATTTGTCAAATTTATATTTTTTGACACAAAAATCACTTTCATTAATCCAATATATGTTAAATATATGCTTTTGCATCTTTTTCCTGTTTTATTTGTGCAATAAAGAATTTTATAATGTTTATTTTTTTTATATTTACCTCTACTATCTAATAGAGTGGTTCGAATATTCTTCATTCTAAATAATTCTCCAACATCACTCGCTTTAAAATAACATTCATCATAATGCATACTATTTCCTCTTATCATTAATGAGTATTCTGTTCCATTGTCATCTTTTAGTTTTTGGTGTCCAAGTAGTTTAATTGGTGGTAATTTATCGTATTCAGTGACTATTTCACGTTCTTTGTCAAAATATGGCACATTTGATTTGCACCATTCAAGACTTAAATATAATTTAGCTTTACAATATCCACCATGTGATATAATTAATTGTCCTTTCTTAGTATATGCAAATATATAATCTTCATTGCTAATTTTCTTTTTTGAAATGATATTTCGAATATTATTTGCTGTGCTGTAAAAAAATAACTCATTGTGATCATAAATATCATTGACGAGGTAATAGTCTTTATTATTCACTGTAATTGGTTTGTAATTTTCCATATTATAATTATTGTCATATCATTAATTATAATTTGTTTAATGTTTTGTTTTTCAATTTTTGTTACATAAACTGTAATATATCTAAATAAGATATTTACATTGTAAAACGCAAAGAAATGAATATGTTAGATTTTTATGATGTGGTAGATGAAAAGAATATGATTGTGTGCTAAATAATGGATCATTTGGATGTAACATGTCAGAAAGAAATTAATATATAATTATTAATATTTTAGAAGTAATAATGAAAATAAATGGTTTTGTGTGTGGAATGATTTTTTATATTTTAAGCTTAATTAATAGAACAAAATTTAGTCTTCAATTTAATTTATTTTTATATAAATTGAAATAGTTATATAATATAAAAATGTATCCAATATAAATAAATATCATGGTTGCTATACGAAATATTAAAAATACAAAAAAGATTACAAATAATGAATTGTTGTATTCGTGTTTAAAATATGATATAGGTATGGATACTGAATCAATGAAAAGTTTAAGTAAAAGAATTAAAATTAGTCAAACATTACAAGCTTTGTATTTATATAATGACATAAATACTAAATTAATGAAATATTTAAGTGAAGGAATTAAAATTAATAAAACATTAACAAGATTAGCATTATGGTGCGATGTAAATATTGAGTCAATGAAATATTTGAGTAATGCAATCAAAGATAGTGAAACATTAACACATTTATATTTATGTTATGACATAAATAAAGAATCAATGAAATATTTAACTGAAGCAATTAAAGATAATCAAATATTGACACATTTTTATTCGAAATATGAAATAGATGCCGAACTAATGAAATGTATAAACAAATCATTAGAAGAAAATGAAAGAATAACTAGATTTAAAAATGCATGCAAAAATAATCAAACAAACATTGCATTAAATATGTTAATAGAATATAATGAAAAATGTTATTCAACTAAAGCATCAAATAATATTATAAATGAAGATGCAATATATTGGATATTAAAAAATAAAATGAAAAAAGTCGCAAAAGAATTAATAATAAAATGCAATGTAATGAAAAGATTATATCATAGAGGACCAGATATAATAAATCTAATTAAAAATTACTCTTGATTTAATTTTTTTGATTCACATTTGGCAAAAAAATGAGTGTTAAATCTAATTTTATTAAACAAATAAAAATCTATTTGTTTAATAAAATTGAAATAGTCAGATAATATTAAAATATATGTAATACATGATACAATTATAAAATAATTTTAAATAAATATCATGATAGTTATACGAAACAACACGGATATTAAAGAGATTCTAGATAGAAAATTAACAAGATTATATTTGTATGATATAAATGTTGAATCAATGAAATATTTAAGTGGCTAAGAAGCCACGCTTCGCTATGCAATTCAAGATAGTAAAACATTAACATGTTTGGATTTATGCAGTGACATAAATACTGAATCAATGAAATATTTGAGTGATGCAATTCAAAATAATGAAACATTAATATGTTTATTTTTATGGAGTGATATAAATACTGAATCAATGAAATATTTGAGTTATGCAATTCAAAATAGTATTTCAATTTCACATTTTGTTTCGTTAGGTGATAGTAATCTCAAAATGATAGAATGTATAAAAAGATCATTAGAAATAAAGAATCTTGTAAATCAGAAATTAACACATCTAAATTTGTATGGTATAAATGTAGAATCAATGAAACATTTAAGTGACGCAATTAAAAATAATAAAACATTGACGCATTTAGAATTGTATGATATAAATGTAGAATCAATGAAACATTTAAGTGACGCAATTAAAAATAATCAAACATTGACACATTTATATTTGTGTGAAGATATAAATATTGAATCAATGAAACATTTAAGTGAAGGAATTAAAGATAGTAAAACATTAATATATTTAGAATTATCTAGTGATATAAATGTTGAATCAATGAAAATTTTGAGTAATGTAATTAAAAATAGTCAAACAATAACAGAATTATTCTTAAACAATGGAATAGATGTTGAGTCAATGAAATATTTAAGTGATGTAATTAAAAATAGTAAATCATTGACATGTTTATTTTTGAACGGCTATATGTGTGTTGAATCAATGAAATATTTAAATGATGCAATTGAAAAAAATAATACAATATCACTATTAGGAATATATTGTGAGATTGATATTGAATCAATGAAATATTTAAGTAATGTGATCAAAGATAATCAAATATTATTAGAAATACAATTGTTTGGTGATATAAATGATATGGATGTTGAATCAATGAAATATTTAAGTGATGCAATTAAAAATAGTCGAACATTAAAAAGAATATTATTAGATAATAATATAAATGCTGAATTAATGAAATATATATGTGATGCAATTCAAGTTAGCCAAACATTAACACATCTATATATATATTTTGTTGATAAAAATATCGATTCAATAAAATATTTGAATGAAGCAATTAGATATAGTAAAACACTAACACATTTATATACATTTTATGATATAAATATCGAGTCAATGAAATATTTGAGTGGCTAAGAAGCCACGCTTCGCTATGCAATTAGATATAGTCAAACATTAACACATCTATATTTAGGGAATAATTTAGATATTAGATCAGGGGATTATTGGTATTATGAATATGACATGTGTGGATTGAAATGTCGCATAAATACAGAATCAATGAATCATTTAAGTGAAGCAATTGAAGATAATCAATCAATAATACATTTTTATTCAAAACATTAAATTGAGCCTAAATTAATAAAATCTATAAACAAATCATTACAAGAAAATATAATAATATCCAAATTCAAAAATGCATGCAAAAATAAACAAACAAATATCGCATTGAAAATGATAACAGAACACAATAAAAACGTTTATCCAAACAAAGTAACATGTAATATTAAAAATGAAGACGCAATACATTGGATATTAAAAAATAAAATGCGATATGTAGCTAAAGAACTAATAATAAATTGTGATGTAATGAGAAGATTATATGAAAGAGGTGATGACGTAATTGATTTAATTGAAAATGATATATGACCTATTTTATTTAGTAAATTAAAATTATTCCACAGATCATTATTAAATAATATTTATATTTGTTCATAACATGTGTGGACTACATATATTACATGGATGCATTAAATTTTAAAATAATATACACAGAATTAAATATTAAATTATATGTATATTTTGAATTTAATTATCATATATGACACCATAAAAATTGATTATAATATAAATACAGTCTTTCCATATTAAGTAATTATATTCAAACCGATATATTTTTTTATTCGAAATATAAATAGATAAAGTGTTGTCATGAGCATATAATTGATAAGATAATAATCTTTTATTCAGTGTAATTATTTTTGTTATATAAACCATAATATATCTAAATATGTTCATTGTAAAATGCAATATATTGAAATATTAGTTTTTTATGATGTTGTGATGAAAAAAATGTTATTGCTTAAATCATAATGATTGTATTTTTAATTAATTTATCTAAATATATGATATTAGTTTTTTGATTGTGATATGTTAGAAATAATATGAAAAAAAATGGTTCTTCAATCTAATTAATTTTTACCAGTTTATTTTGAATATAAAATTGAAATTTAATTAGATTGTTACATATTAATATTATTTAATATTAATATTAAAAATGTTCAAATTTAGAGATAATTATTTGAAAGAAGATAATATAATTAATATATCAAAGACAGATAGTGAAAACTATTTTATATTATTGAAAAATTTTACATTACCAACTGAATTTAGATTAGATAATATACTTTTCAAACCAGATAGTAAAAGTATTTACTATAACGTTGTTATAACAAATAATAATTACATTGATAATGAAAATGGATTAAACGAATTTTGTTATACAAATTTTAAAAAACTTATTAATGCAATATTAATACAACCCTCAGGATTGTCGAATTATAAAAAAGTTGAATATGATGATACTCAAGAAACTGTAACTATTATTAATATACAAAATAAATTATTGTTTCAAGATTTGACACAATTATACAACACAGATATTAAAGAATATCTCCATGATAAAAAAAATTTCAATTGGAATCTATCACATAGAGATTTTTATCTTGATAGAGAATATGAAGAATATAAAAATGTTGCTAAAATAAAAAATGGCATTATTAAAAATGACAATATAAAATTATTACAAATACCACCATTAAATAATAACAATGATACAATAGTTCTTTATTATGTAACTGAAAAAAATGATAAAATTGATATTGAGAATTATTTAAAAAAATTTAAACTACCTGAAATAAATGAAGAAGTATTACTTGAATTAGAGTAAAATTTTACATATTTATAATTTAATCAACTATTTGATTTATAAATAAATAATAATTTGATTTATTAATTTTATCACTTATCCTGTTTTGGTTTCATAAGATGTAACTTCTTTTTAAAATGAGTTATTCTATTAAATAGATTTATTTTTTTGTTGTCAAATTGCATCATCGTAAATAGAAATGATTCACCTTTTGATATTGTTATTCTTTTCTTTCTTTTATTATTGCTCTTAACAACATCAACAAATAGACCTTTCAAATACTTCATATAAAACTTTGACCATTCAGCCCTGTTATTAAATGGTTTGCCTCTATATCTGAATATCTTTAATATCTCATCTTTATTTTCAATATTGATATGTTCATTGTAATTCTTGCTATTAATTGTGTTGAATGGTTCTTCAAACTTGTTCAATCCAAGCTTGACACGCACACCATCCAATAATTTCATTTTATAAATATATGTCTTTGAATATACTTGATAAATATTATCATTTTCAATATTATTGAACATTCCTTTTTTATATACCATATAATTTATTAGTTGGTTAAATTTACTATCATCAGTAAAATAATGCATATTGTCACTATTCGTTAATTCATTTAATTCTTCTCTCAATTTAGGAAACTTGGACAAGACATAATTATTATTATCATCTAAACCAAATATTTTTAGTTTATATAAAATATTTTTATGATTATTTAGTTCTTCTATTTTACAAAAATTATTTTGAATGTTATCATCATCAATTAGAATATTATTATTATTAATTTTCGAATTTTTACTGATATTGTTAATTTTTAAATCATACATAATATCATTCACATCTATTTGAATAAAATTATCGATTTTCAAATAACAAATAATATTATTGATATCTTTTTGAATAATACCAATAAATTTATCCAAATATACGATGTTATTTTTTGAATAAAACATATCAGACACAATATTTATATTATCTATGATGACTGACAATTTACATTTAAAAAATTCTCTATTTTGTTTTATTCTATATTGGTCAAGTAAATGAAATAATAAATTTTCAGCAAGTGTATAATTATTAAGGATTTTAGATTTATATTTAACAACACATTTATCTAGATATCCAGTTGAATATCCACTAATTCGTTTTTTTAAATTAATCGTTTTACCTAGTTTAAAAATATCTTTATCATAAAATGAATTATCAATACAATACAAATATCCTGATTTTCCATAATCAAAACTTAGTTCATATAATGAAATGATTAATTTTTTAATGAAAGCGATAAATTCATTTTGGTTAATATTATTAATAACACTGGATAAATATTTTTTGAATTTATTCTGATCAGTGAAATATAATGCAAGATTTGTTTTATTCATAATTAATTAATTATGGACAAAATAATGAAATATGTGATATTGTATTTTATATTCAAATTTTATAATTTTTTTTTGTTAAATAATGGAATTTATTTATTGATTTCAAAATATATTATTCATTAAATAAATAATATATTGAGTTTATTTTTGCCACATACTATGTAGTAGACAACATTTATTTTTTCATTGTTGCTAATTGTAATTCAAGTTGCAATAATTCAATATCCTTGTCTTTTAATTTATTCTTGTGTTGTGCTTCTTGAATTAAAATATCTTTATTCATCAGTTCAATCTCTTTATCTTTCAGTTGATTATTATGTCGCACATCTTTCAACAATAATTGATTTTCTAATTCAGTGATTTTCTTTGAAAGATCCAAAATATGACCTACATACATTATTGATAAATTGGCATATTGTTTTTTAATCGATTTATCTAATTTTTCAGAAGATATTATGATTAATCCTTCATAAATATCACATGTGATAAATGCACTGATATCGTGAAAGTATTCAGAAATATATATTTTGGCGTCATTTTCAAATTGTGGATCAATGTATGCATGATATTTTAAACAAATATTAGTTGAATAATTAGTCTGGACTCCAAAAAAAATCGTCATGGTCTTGTATGCATTTTTGTAAATCATAAGTGATTCCATAATTACACACGATCATATCATTAGAATATATATTATATACATCGGACAATTTTATTGATTCACGCAAATCTTTTATAGTGCCCAAAGTAATAAGATATACACATGGAACTGCTTTTGTTGAATAATTATAAAAATCTACTTCGTTGTTATTCATTTTTACTTATGATATATATGAGTATAAAATAAATGCTTAAGTATGTAAAAATAAAAAAAATATATTTAATATATCCATATAATGACATTTTATATTAAAGTATATTTATTGATTTCAAAATATATTATTCATTAAATAAATAATATATTGAGTTTATTTTTTTATTACAATGAACAATATTTATTTTTTCATTGTGGCTAATTGTAATTTAAGTTGCAATAGTTCAATATCCTTATCTTTTAGTTGATTTTTATATTGTTCTTTTTGTAGCAAAATATCTTTATCTTTCAATTGATTTTTATATTGTTCTTTTTGTAGCATAATATCTTTATCTTTATCTTTTATTTCTGCATTTTTCAACAATAATTGATTTTCTAGTTCAGTGATTTTCTTTAAAAGATCAGAAATATGACCTGCATACATTGTCGATAAATTAGTATATTGTTGTTTGATTGATTTTTCAAATTGTTTAGGAGACAAAACAACGAGTTCTTTATAATTTTCATATGTAATGTTTGCGTTGATATCTTGGAAATAATCAGCGATATCTGTTTCAGCATTACTAGCGAATTGTGGATCAATATATGCATAATATTTTAGACATAGATTAACGTTTTTTATTTTACTGAATGTTCTATTATGTTCACTTGCACGTCTTTCTAAACTATCAGTTCTACCATACTTACAAATGATCATATCATCAGTGTATGTTTTTGGTAGGTTCATTGACTTGCGGAGATCTTTAACAGTTCCCAAAGTAAAAAGATATACACATGGAATAGCTTTTGTTGATGTGTTAAATACTTCTCTGATGGTATTAGCATGAACACCTAGTAATTTACTAGATAGATTTTGTTTCTCTTCAGTGGAGCCGAAATGGTGTGTGAATAGGATTTTATTAGCCCATTGTTGGAACTTGCATGCGTGTTTTGATCTGCTTACGTATAGGCATTTAATGAGTCCAGGATAGGTAAAATAACATATTGTGCATGTTCTTTTTTTACTTTGTTTCTTTCGAGTAGAAATTGATTTATTATAAATGAAAATTTTATAATGTATATTTTTTTCATAACCAGAATTTTTACGAGTGACAACATCAGTCAAATCTTTCAATTCAAATAAATCTCCAACATCACTTACTTTAAAATAACAATTATCATAATCTCGATTCCCCCTCATAGTAATAGGGTATTCATAGCCTTCATCATCCACAAATTTTTGCCCTTCTTCCAATTCAACAACAGGTGGCAATTTTTCATATTCAGCTACAATACGACTATTCTTCGCAAAACAAGGAACATTATCAATACACCATTCTTTGCTTAAATATAATTTTGCTTTGCAATATTTACCGTTAGATATAATTAGTTCTCCTTTCTTTGTATAAGCAAACAAATGATCATCTTTATTAATTTTCTTCTTGGTGACGATGGTTCGAATATTGCTATTACAACCATAAAAGAACTCATTGCTATAGTCATAAATATCGTTTGCACAATAATATTCTTTATTTTTTACTTCAATTGTTTTGTAATTTTCCATTTTTACTTTGTATATATAATGAAGTAAAGAAATCTTTAAGCCATAAAAAAATATATTAATAAAAAAAATTATTTGAATTATTTTTGAATATCACCATAAACACGAACTTTCATATTTTTATCTTTCATGTATTTTATATAATCATCCAAATTATTTTTTTCATATATTTCATTTGTAATATTAAATTGTTGATGATTATTTATAAAATCTTTTTCCATTTCAATACAATCTTCACATTCTCCATAATATATGGTCATGTTTTTGCCATATGATGTTTGGTATCTATTATATAAATTCTCTATAAAAGATCTCGAATATTTCGGCAAAAAACTGTTTGATAAAAATTTCGTGAAAGAAGATTGGAATTTATATTCAGGGTTTCAAATCATCGACAAATTAAAAGAGAATAATGTCGAACACATCAATGATAATGGATTTAAATTTTTAGAATATTTTTTGAGTCAATCTTTTTATTCCTATAATAAATAAATGCATTCAATTATGATAGACCGAATAGCATTTTTTAATATTATAATGAATATCATAATATCAAATTCATCATACTGGCGAAACATATTATTATCATCAAAAAAACTGAATAAGAAAGCATAATATTTCAAACAAAAATATAAAACAACAAAATGTCAAATAAAGAAAGAAAAAAATTGAGTCATAAAAAAGAGATATACAATATGATAAATAATTTCAATACAACATCATTGGAAATAGAAGGAAATGATGTAATTATGAATGATGTCATATATGAACTTGATGATCATGATGCCGGAGATTATTATGAAACAAGGCATTTTTTTAAAGCATTGAGGACAAATAAAAGAATCGAAATTTTAACAATATATTATTTTGATGAATATCAAGCAGTACAATTAAGTAAAACATTAATGAAAAACAATACAATTCGAGAATTAAATTTAATAGATTGTTGTTTAGAATTAAATAAAATCAAATATTTAAGTAATGCATTAAAAATAAATAAGGCAATTATTGATTTAGATTTACAATGGAATGATATAACCAATGAAGGGATAAAATATTTGAGTGATGCGCTAATTGTTAACGAGACAATTGTAAAAATAGGTTTGGAATCAAACAAAATAACTGATAAAGGAGGGGAATTTTTAATCGAATTATTAAAAAAAAATAACAAAATTTATGACATAGATCTAATTGGAAATCCAATATCTGCTCAAATTGTGACGCAAATTAAACAGTGTTTGGACAAAAATAGAATGAAACATGATATCGAAAAAATACACCAAGATGTTATTGAAAATAGAATAGTAGGTGAATTTAAAAAATTATGCGAAGATAATGATGAAACTGAGGCATTAAAAATGATAAACATGCATGGCACGAAATGTTATCCAGCTAAAGCATTAATTATGGCAAATAATAATGATGCAGTCTATTGGATATTAAAAAATAAAATGAGAAAAATGGCAAAAGAACTAATAATAAAATGTGATGTAATGAAAAGATTATATGAAAGAGGCGATAATTTAGTTAATTTAATTGAAAATGATATATGACCGATTTTTTTATTAATAATTATTTAGATTTGTGATAAATTATATTTGTATTTATCATATATGATACCATAAAAATTGATTATAATATATATTATCATTTATATTATCAATAATTAATTCAATATTAATTATGGATAATATAAACCTTGCATTATACTTTACTAATAAAGAGGCTTTTAAAAACTATTTGAGTGATATTCTCAATAATATATCTGACCAAAATGAATTTAATACTTTCATTAATAAATTAGTTATTTCATTATATGAACTCAGTTTTGATTATGGAAAACCAGGCTATTTGTATTGCATTGATAATTCTTTTTATGATAAAAATACATATAAATTAGGAAAAACAAATAATTTAAAAAAAAGAATTAGTGGATATTCAACTGGATATCTAGATAAATGTGTTGTTAAATATGAATCAGAAATTCTTAATAATTATACACTTGCTGAAAATTTATTATTTCATTTACTTAATAAATATAGAATAAAACAAAACAGAGAATTTTTTAACTGTGAATTGTCAATCATCATAAATAATATAAATATCGTATCTGATATGTTTTATTCAAAAAATAATATTATATATTTAGATAAATTTATTAATTCAATTCAAACAGATATTAATAATATTATTCAGGATTTTAAAATTAACAATATTAATACATCATATATGTGTATATTTAATCTGACAATAACAAAATTAAATAAAAATATTGTATGTGAATATTCAAAAAAATTGGCAAATGATTATTTGAATAACAATATGAACAATGATAGGATTAATAAAAATATTGTGATTAAACTTGAAATGTATGGATTAAATGATAGTTTTAAAGCAATGGATAATGTATATTATTTAACAGACGAAATGAAGAACGAAAAGAACAAATTATTAAACACTAGATTGAATTTTATTATTGGAAAAAAAAAAGTTGGTCATTCTATTATGGAGTATTTCATTGATGATTCTTTATTTAGAAAGCTACAAACATATAAAGCATATTATTATGATAAGTTTAATAGAGTTGATAATACCAATGATATATATGAATTATACAACAAGAGCGACCTTTATAAATTAAAGTTGTTAGATAGTTTGAGAGTTAAGCTTGGATTAAAAAAATTTGAGTCACCAATAAAAACAATAAATAGTAAGAATTACAATGAACCAATAAATATTAATGATTTAGAGATGCAAGAAATGATAAAGTTATTTGATTATAGAGCTAAAGATGAACTTAAAAAAGAACGTTTAGACTTAACACAGTTTTATATGAGCAAAATGAAAAGCACATTAGGCAATGAGTTTATATTATCATGTGTAAAGAAATTTACAATTAATGGAAAGATTGTGCAAAATAGAATAGGAACATTCAACACTGACAGAATTAATAAATTCAATAAAATCATTCAGTTTAAGAGTAGAGCATATAATGAATTAATTACAATAAAAAACATAACAGTCAATTAAAAAATTAATAATTTATTTATCGATTATTCAATAAATGAAGCGTCGTGATCATATATATTATTGACAAGGTAATAGTCTTTATTATTCACTGTAATTGGTTTGTAGTTTTCCATATACTACGTAGCATAATTATTGTCATATCATTAATTATAATTTGTTTAATGTTTTGTTTTTCAATTTTTGTTACATAAACTGTAATATATCTA
>Ga0307935_1000858_pt1 | contig 12055 bp, 13 predicted proteins | sample OrgLakmetageno92_FD_201827 | JGI IMG/M metagenome (GOLD analysis project Ga0307935, IMG submission 201827) | Saline water microbial communities from Organic Lake, Antarctica - #92 | ecosystem: Environmental > Aquatic > Non-marine Saline and Alkaline > Saline | place: Antarctica: Organic Lake...
GTAAAGAAATAACGATTCTTATTATATACAATAACAATATTGTCTTTATCTTCTTCAATATAATCCTCAATATTTATTTGCTCTGTAACTAACATGATAGGGTCTTCGAAGCTAACAGTCTTACTAATATTCACGCGTATTCGCTGGTCTAATAATGAAGTTGGTTTTAATAATGGTAATAAATATGAACCTGGAATTTCGCTCTTTAATATATCATATGCTGTTTCACCATCCTTATTTTTAATATTTAAATCCGCATCTGCATCAATAAGAATTTTAACTGTACTTTCACTTGAAGAAGTATTACTAAACTTAGAAGCAAACATTAATGCTGTATTTCCTTGATTATCTTTAATATTTAAATCCGCGCCTGCAGAAATAAGCATTTTAATTGCATCTTCAGTTGAATTATCATTACTAAACCCCGATGCAAATATTAATGCTGTATATCCATTAATATTTTGAATATTTAAATCCGCACCTGCATCTATAAGCATTTGAACTAAATTTTCTGTCGAATTCTCCAGAGAAGCAAACATTAATGGTGTTTCTCCAATTTCATCTTGAATATTTAAATCGTCTACTGTTCCATTTTCTAACAGAAATAATACTATCTCTTGTGTAAAGTCATTTTCCTCTAAATATGTTTTCACATCATCGATAGTTGTTTCATCAGTTATAAGTGACATATATATATATATATATAATTTAATATTTACTTCGTTTTTTTATTGTTTTTCTCTTTTTGTTCTTACCATGTTTCTTACCTTTCATCTTTTTAATTGTTCTTCTCTTTTTAAACCCACCCATTTGAACTGTATCTGGATTATCCTTAGTTGATGGAACCGCCGCTATCATATATGATATTTTTGAACCCTGTCCTTCCTGACAATGCATACCCGATATATTACTCCCTCCACGATTCAATACGTCATCACTTATAAAAGACGGATATTTTTCTTCTGTGTTAATCAATGCAAACAACTGATGATCTGGATTATTGAAATACTTTTCCATATCACAATGATAGCCATAAACGAATCCTATCTTAGCAATATTATATAATGGTCGTTCCTCAAGAATATTTTCAGCAGTCGTAATATCAGTTTTTAAACAGGGATATACTGTTGCATCATCCTTTTGCGTATTTATATTAACTCTTGTTGTAAAGAAATAACGGTTCTTATTATAGACAATAACAATATTATCTTTATCTTTCTTGATATAATCCTCAATATTTATTTTATCATCCTCTAACGTGATAGCGTCTTTGAAACTAACAGTCTTACTAATATTCACAGTTATTCGCTGTTCTAATAATGGATTATTTGTGATTTCAGGATTAGTTTCGATTTCAGATTTTAATAATGGTAATAAATATGAATCTGGATCTACACTATTTAATAAATCATATGCTGTATATCCATTATTATTTTTAATATTTAAATTCGCACCTTTATCTATAAGCATTTGAACTGTATATTCTGATGATGACTCTTCAATATACATTGAGGCTACAATTAATGCCGTTGATCCATCATTACTTTTAATATTTAGTTTCGCACCTTTATCTATAAGCATTTTAACTGTATTTTCTGTTGAAGTTGTATTACTATACATTGAGGCTATAATTAACGCTGTTTCCCCAATATTATCTTTAATATTTAAATCTGCACCAGCATCAATAAGCATTTTAACTGTATTTTCTGTAGATGCGTCTTGACTATTCCTTGTGGCTATCATTAATGCTGTATTACCTCCCCCCTTCTCTTTAATATTTAAATCCGCACGTGCATCAATAAGTATTTTAACTGTATTTGGTGTTGAACTTTTATTACTATATCGAGAAGCGTAAATTAGCGCGGTATTTCCATTATTATCTTTAATATTTAAATCCGCACGTGCATCAATAAGCATTTTTACGGTACCTTCTGACGATATATTTTTACTCCACCATGAAGCCATAATTAGTGCTGTAAGCCCGCTATTATCTTGAATATTTAAATTTGCACCTTTATCTATAAGCCTTTTAACAGTATCTTCTGTTGATTTAGTATTACTTGCATATGAAGCCCATATTAATGCTGTATTTCCGTTCTTATCTTTCATATTCATATCATCTGCTGTCCCATTTTCTAATAAAAAAAGTGTTATATTTTGTGTAATTCTATTTATCTTTAAATATGATTTCACATCATCGATAGTTGTTTCATCGGTTATACTAAATGACATATATATATATATATATATATATATATATATAAGTAATTTAATATTGGCTTCGTTTTTTTATTGTCTTTCTCTTTTTGTTCTTACCACGTTTCTTACCTTTCACCTTTTTAATTGTTCTTCTCTTTTTGTTCTTACCTTTCACCTTTTTAATTGTTCTTCTTCTCTTTTTAAACCCGCCGCCCATTTGAACAGTATCTGGATTATCCTCAGTCGACGCAACCGCCAATATCATATATGATATTTTTGAACCCTGTCCTTCCTGACAATGCATACCCGATACATAACTCCCTTCATGATTCAATACGTTATCACTTACGAAATACGCATATTTTTCTTCTGTGTTTATCAATGCAAACAATTGATTTTCTGGATTATTGTAATACTTTTCCATATCACAATGGTAACCACCAACGAACCCTATCTTAATAAGATTATATAATGGTCGATCCACAAGAATATTTTCAGGATTCATCGTATCAGCTTGTAAACATGGAAACACTGTTGCATCATCCTTTTGATTATTTATATTATCTCTTGTCGTAAAGAAATAACGATTCTTATTATATACAATAACAATATTGTCTTTATCTTCTTCAATATAATCCTCAATATTTATTTGCTCTGTACCTAACATGATAGGGTCTTCGAAGCTAATAGTCTTACTAATATTCACACGTATTCGCTGGTCTAATAATGGATTAGTTGCTATTTCAGTATTGGTTGCTATTTCAGGTTTTAATAATGGTAATAAATATGAAGCTGGATTTTCTATCTTTAATATATCATATGCTGTTTTACCATCATTATTTTTAATATTTAAATCCGCACCAGCATCAATAAGCATTTTAACTGCATTTTCATTTGAAAAATTATTACTATTCTGAGAAGCAAACATTAATGCTGTATAACCGGAAATATTTTTAATATTTAAATCCGCACCAGCATCAATAAGCATTTTAACTGTATTTTCACTTGAAGAAGTATTACTAAACTCAGAAGCCTTCATTAATGCTGTTGTTCCATCAGGATCTTTAATATTTAAATTCGCACCAGCATCAATAAGCATTATAACTGTATATTCTGTTGAAGGAGTATTACTATAAAGTGAAGCCACGGTTAATGCTGTAATACCACCATTATTTTTAATATTTAAATTCGCACCTTTATCTATAAGCATTTGAACTGTATCTTCTGTTGATTTTGTTCTACTATAATTAGAAGCCCATATTAATGCTGTAAATCCGTCCTTATCTTGAATATTTAAATCATCTACTGTTCCATTTTCTAACAGAAATAATACTATCTCTTGTGTAAACCTATTTTCCTGTAAATATGTTTTCGCATCATAGATAGTTGTTTCATCAGTTATACTAAATGACATTTATATATATTTATATATATATATAAATGATATTTGTGGCTAATATTCGGGAGTATGTTTTTTAAATAGAACTCCTTTTTTATCCAAATTAGGAATATTAATAAGACGGTCCACACATTTACAAGTACAATCTCGCATCCAAATCTTTACAATACAGAAATTACGTTTTGGCGAAATGGTAATACCTGTAGTTTTTTGGCTGAAGAAATCGCTTTCTGTATAAGTTTCACCAACAAAATGATAACATAGACTTTTCCACACATCTGCGACGTCCTTATTAGCAACTTTGAACGAGAAACAACCTCCTTTTCGGTTGTGTGGGTCCTCCCAGATAGGCTTAATTTTATTTCTCATCAAAAACATCATACAGTTATTAGACATAATATCTGGAATAGTTTCAAACAATGCGATCGCTTGCTCAGCTTGATTAAATTCCAAAATCTTTTTATAACTATCAATACTCCAATTGGTATCATGCGGTAAATGCGCGTACATCACCCATTTATCGTATAAATTATGTTGATTGATTTCTTGTGATGCCATTGTTGTTTTTGTTTTATGCTCCATCGTAATAATATATATGATTCAATTTTTATATAGTTTTTTATATATATATAACTTTTATACTTTAATAAGGATTGTATCTGATTTCTCAAAATCGAAAAATCCACTGATATATTTGTATGATAAATCATCTGCTGTAATTGTTTTGTCAATATCGCAATACTTCTTCATAATATCTAATATATGGTCGTCTGAAATAATATTTCCAACAATCATGAACATATTAAGTATGTCTATAATTTCGTATTTTTTATCTTTAGCAGAGACCTCAAAACTTAAAAATCTAATATTTGGGATAAATTCTTCAACACCGCTACTTGAATCAACATAAAAAATCGCGTTGCCAATATATTTCTTTATAAAAACAGTGTTTCCCAAAATAATAATGTCTTCACACTTGTAATTCACATATCTACAAATTAACGGATTAATAATATTGTCATAAAAGGAAATCAAACAAAACCCGCAACTAATAAAGAAATCTGTTGCTGCATCTGTAAAACGACTACAAACGTCGAAATAAAGCATTCCAACAAATATTAGCATTGCCGATATAAATGTAGCAGATGAAAATAGAAAAAAATTAATAATAAATCCTAACATTGTTTTTATTATTAATATTGCGTTTATGTTTAAATCATTTACATTATAGTATTTACATTTGCATCATTGTAATTATCATAATATAATCCATGAGTTGAGTCAGTTTGTTGATTAATAATATCATTTCTCACGTCCGGTTGAACTGGTGCTTGTTCAGGAAGATTTGTATGACTCACATTTAACTTACCTGTATCAGGATTAATACCAAACATAAAGAGTAAAAGTGTTATGATTAACGTCATAAGAATAAATGGGATAAATACGATAATCCATGAAATTAATCCTAAACCACGCTGACATAAGTAATTTAATAATGTGGTGAAAATTATTGTAACACCAAATTTAATAATTGCTGAATTATACAATCCTTTGGACGAATCGATTACGATTTGAGTTACTGAAAACACGAGATAAATTAATGCTGGGGGGCAAATATTTTCCAAAGACATCTATATATTTAGTTGAGAAACAATTTTCCTCCTTTTAATGTTCCAATTTCATCGCCAACTTCTTCGTCCTTAAGATATTCAAAAACAGGTCCATCAATTTCATTTTCAACATAATATTTTTTACCATCGATTTCCATCTCCATTACTTCGGCTTCCTCTTCGTTCTCTTCCTCTTGGTCTACCTCACTATTTTCTGCATCAACCTCATCAACCTCATCAACCTCATCAACAACCCCATCATCAACCTCATCAACAACCCCATCATCAACCTCATCATCAACCTCATCAACCATGACTTCGTTATGTGTTGCTTCTTTCTCTGAAATCGTCTTAAATAGTTCAAAATCCGCTTGTGATTGTGATAGCAAGCTTTTGAGCTCATTCTCTCGAAGTGTAAATTCTGTTTGTTTTTGCAATAACGCGTCATTCATTTCGTCTTTTTGTTGATTTAATTCATGCTCTCTAAGTGTAAATTCTGTCTGTTTTTGCAATAACGCGTTGTTCATTTCATCTTGTCGGCTCTTCCATTCCTTCTCTCGAAGTGCGAAATCTGACTGATGTTTTTTATATTGTTCCTCAATATTACTAATGTGGTCTTTATGCACAGACAATGTTTCCTGATGTTTTTTAAGTAAATCGGTATGAAAAGTATTCATATTGTCTTGGATTTCCTTTTTTTCTTGTACATAATTAACCTTAAGTTCGTTGTATTTTTTCTCCATTTCATCAATAATATTTTCTAGTTTTTCAACATTTTCTTTATGAACGTTTTCATCGTCTTTAATAGAAAGCTTATGCTCCAACAGCTTATTTGTCTGTTCAAGTTCATTAATTTTCTGCGAAATTTTTTTCATATTGTCCTCATCAATCAAAGATTTCAATGACGTTACTTCTTTTGTGAGTTCTTCATTAATAAGCGCCATTTGTTTAAAATAAGGGATGTTTTTAACATGATCGAAATTTTTTGTCGCCTCAATAGCGTTTTCCATATGTGTTTTGAAGATGGTCTCCAAATGCTGTTTTACTACTTCGCTGAGATCGGTTATAAATGGTTGAATATTGATTTCCATAGCTCTAAGATAATTATATATCATAATAATCGTTTAATATTGTTTATTATATTATTTATACAAATTAAATATGAACGACATACAAAAGAAACACGAAGAGATAATCAATTTAGTAAAACGACAGACTGATTATAGCGAGGATGTAATAAAAGAAAAACTGGAATCCAACAATTATAATTATATGTTAATTATAGAAGAGTATTTAGGTATAACAAAAGAAAATTGTGCTACAACGCGGTTCAATAATACAGACGAAGATAAAACTGTTAATCAGCAAATTTATTCAAATATTAGACACTTCATGGATAATAATATTAAACAGTATGAAAATAGAAAAAAGAGAGATGAATATATACAATCTTTATCGGATTCAATCTCACAAACAAAAACAAAAATCGAAACAATTGATGAGTAAATAAAATTAAAACAACCATTTTTTATTGTCAACCGTGGTCTTATTAATAGGTGGATTTGTTCGAGATAGTCTGTATTTAGATTTTGTCTCTTGTGTATTTGTCACATCTGTATTATCTTGAAAAAGCTCAGGTAAAATACGAGTTAATGGTTTCTCTACAATCATCATTACATTATTGTTATCACAATTTAATTGTCTATATTCTTCGATTGATAAATCGCCATAAAATTTATCCAATATATAAAAAGGACTTGGTGCTGGTTTGATATTATCAGCATAATTATAAATACACTTATAAATATTATTAATCATACTATATCTCTCCCATTTACATGATGATTCAATATTTTCATTACATAAATATGCGACAGCACACTGAGGAGTGCAAAAACACCCATAAACAGAATAATTATTATTCATTTGACTTTTAGGAATATAAATAGGAGGGTTTTCGAATCCATGCATGCACCAAAAACAATCTGATTTCTTTGAACCAATAGTATTATTATTCAAGTTATTTTGTATTGTTTTCAATTTATCCCAGATGATTTTTTTGTTTTCTAATACACATTCTTTCTTTGACTTACAGTCTGTTTCACTATCTTCAACTTCAACAGTATAATTAAATACATATTCGTCTTGGTCTATATTTCTTTTCTCACACGACTCGTCAAACTGGACTTCGATATCAAAATATTGAAGACTATTAGAATCGTTATTAACATAGCTATTAGAGTTATATGGTTTAACGCTCTCTATTTCGGGGTTGTACGTGAAATCAGTTAAAAAATGTCTATTATTTTCAATATCACTATCGTTGCATTTTAAATGGAGAATAATATTTTGAACATTGCTATTGGAATCATCTTCTTCCTCAATAATATTTTTGACAATTTTTCCCCCTTTCGGTTTTCTTCCGCGTTTTTTCGGTTTTTTATCAGCATTTTCGTTCAAAACAATATTATTTTCCAATTCATAATTCTTTATAAATTCCAATTCTTTTTTACTCTTTCTCCCACGTTTTCTTCTAAGTTTTTCAATATCCATATAATTGTTTATATTAAATCAGGTTTAAATCGTTTTATTATAACATTTTCTACAAACAGGTTTATAAATATCATTACCAATTAATTTTATTTCTTGAGAATTAATAATCCTCTTACTAAACAGAGCAAGTGTCCCGTTTTCGCATATAGAGCATATTGCTTTCTTTTTAATAATATCATCACTTAGTGGAATCAGATCAATAATCTCTCCAAACGCGTTCCTTTTAAAGTCTCCGTCAAGACCTGAAACATGAACAATTTTATTGTGCTTCTCTACTAACTCACAAACCACGTTTTTTAAGTTTTTGAAAAACTGTCCTTCATTTATCAAAAACACCTGGTTATTTATAATAATATCCTCTTGAAGTAGGTCGTTAATATCTAACGTATTATAACAGTCAATCATTCTCTTATCATGAGTCGATAATTTAGATTCATCATACCGTTTATCCTCTGCGTAATTAACTACACAACACGAAATTTTGGAATAAGAATATTGTTTATGTAAATCTAAAATATATGAAGTTTTTCCCGAATACATTGGACCTATAATGATTTGAAGATAACCGACATTATTATTTGTGTTATTTGTAGATAGCATTTTTAGATTATTTGCAAACATTATATACTTTATTTCTATAATCAATTATATATTTAAATATAAAGATACATATTTACTAAATGGAACAAACAACAAAATCTAAACCATGGGTTGAAAAATATAGACCAACTAATTTCGAAGATATAATTATTGATTACGATAATAGAACCATATTTAACAATATGATTGAAACCGATGAATTGAAAAATATCCTCTTTTATGGACCACCTGGAACTGGTAAGACAACAACCATTATTAATCTTATTAAAAAATACCAAGAATATCATAATCAAACAGGTAATGAATTGGTAATTCATTTAAATGCATCAGATGAACGAGGAATTGACATCATACGAACGCAGATTTTCTCATTTGTCAATTCACATAGTCTATTTAATAATGGTAGAAAATTCGTGATTTTGGATGAAGTTGATTATATGACAAAGTCTGCACAACAAGCGTTAAAAACCCTTGTTACTGAATTCAAAGATAACATTTGTTTCTGTTTAATTTGCAATTACATATCAAGAATAGAGAGATCATTACAAAATATATTTATACATTTCAGATTTAATAAGCTGTCATCGCAGGAAATATTATCCTTTTTACAAAGTGTTGTATACAGTGAAGGAATTAATCTCTCTAATGATAAGATAATTAAGATACAACAGTACTTTGATTCAGACATAAGAAGTATGATAAACTATATTCAAATCAATCACAGATTAATGGACAAATTATACATCATCGATAATAATGTGTTTATAAATGTTTTAGATAAAGTCAGAAATAAGAGCATTAAATTCAATATAAAACATATTTTTAATCTCTCTATTAAACACAATATGTCTAAGAAAGAAATACTTAAAAATCTTTGCAATACATTGCACAACAAGATAATGAGTGATGAAAATATTAATAATAATACAATTAATTCATTTGTTAATATAATGAACTTCGTATTACACGACACTGAAAACGAGGTTGATTTTCTAATTAAATATTTCATATCCAAGATTAAAGGTTTAATGATAAATGGAGAATGTTAGCGGATGTCCCACATATTTAATAATATAAAAAATAATTGATTTAAGATTAACTTAAAGAAATGCTCGTAATATAGATTAACAATGGATGCAAACGGAATCGATAATGAATGGGCCAACTTTTTAAATGATAGTGATAAATTTGAAAGCGTAATAACTAACGAATCAGAGACTACAAATACTAATATTAAATGCACCGATTTATATATTTCTACCAAGACAAAAATTGCCTTTTTAAATACGGAGATTGATATTCATAAACTATTTTGGATCATTCCTATAGTTCCATATTTCCTACCGCAAAATGGTGTGATTAAAAAACAAATTAAAACAACCACCTTTTCAAAAGAAGAAAGTGAGCAAATTGATGAAAAAATAAAGAGTGAAAAACTCTATAAACAAACTGTTTTATCTCATCTTGATAATCCGACATCTAAAGCCGAGACAACATACAAACATGTCCAAAAACTCAGTGTTGGGACAAGTAAAAAAGACTTTATCACATTCAGAACAAAAGAAAAAGGCGCGTTTTATAACTGTTTTGCCCTGATTTTTAGAATATTCTTTAAAGGCGAATATAAAGAGGTACATATTAAGGTGTTCAATACTGGAAAATTGGAGATTCCAGGTATTCAGGATAATGATATTATGTATATCGCTATTGACCATCTAATTTCTATATTGCAACCACACGTCGAAACCAAATTATATGTTGACAATAGCAAAATCGATACTGTATTGATTAATTCTAATTTCAACTGTGGATATTACATTAATAGACAAAAATTATTCACACGATTGAAATTCCATTTTGGCCTTATTTCCATGTTCGACCCATGTTCTTACCCTGGAATACAATCTAAATTCTATTTTAACCGTAATAAACCTATTCAAGATGGTATTTGTCAATGTTCAAGTAAATGTAGCAAAAAAGGCAAAGGTAATGGTCACGGAGATTGTATGGAAGTATCATTTATGATTTTTAGAACTGGTAGCGTTTTAGTTGTTGGTAATTGTGATGAAGTAACCCTCTTTAAGATTTACGATTTTATCAAGAAAATTCTAATAGACGAATTTCATAATGTTAACGAGGGAATTATTACCAATAATACAAAGAAAAAATCTGTTAAAAAAATCAAAAAATATACTATCTTTCTTACAAATGAAGATTATACGAGTCAGCTTCAGGGAAAAGAAAATATTCAATGCGCTGGAGATGGAGCTGCTGCCGGACTATAAAATATATCATTCACAATTTTAACATGACTTACTTCGTCTGTAAAATGTGTATTTAATATACTTCTCTCTAATAAATCATATTTTTCATCTGTAAATTCATCATCAATCCATCTACTTTTATATTTTTTTATAAATAATTCTATGATTAAATACGATTTACCAATAGTGAATTTACATCCATATATCTTATTTATTATAATATTGCATAATCTTATAATTATTAAATCGTCATCACATTCAATATATTTATTTATCAAATAGGTGTTGTTTTTCATTATTTTAATCAGTCTCTTATCACAACCTTTCTGGAATACTTCGTTAAAATTCTCTATCGTTTTAAATAAAGATATATTATATATATCACAATTTCTATGCAACCTACTTAATATATCACTTTCAGGACTTGACAATATTATATCTTTCTTCATATCATCATTAACCAGGAATATAGTCTTTCGGTAGACAAATAATATAGCGTCTTTAACACTTAAATGGAGAAATGTGTTCGACTCGCTCTCTATTTGACCAATAAATTCCAAATAATAACAATACCCCTTTTGCGCATTATAAACCGTTAATTCTATGTTTTTTGTGTATAATAACAATAAATTAAATATATTCGTTACCATTTCAATACCCTTTATAATTATATACTTGTTAAATTTAGGGTCTTTTATTAAAATACTTTCTTTATAATACATTAAAAAATTATGTATTAGTTCAATATACTTAAAATAGTACTCTATTGTGGTGCTATATTCAAGTTTATTTTTGTAATTTGTAATATTTTTAATATCCATGTTGGGTTCGGTCATTCTTATATTATAATGTTAAATTATTATTTATGTTAAATTATTATTTAAAGATAATTGTAAAGTTATATATATAATATGACATCTGTTGAGAAAGAGAATACTAATTATAGACTCCCTACAAATGCTACTTTACAACATTGTTGCAAATTAGGAATCGTTGAGGATAAACCAATTATGCTCGATTATTGGACCGATTCTTGTGACAAAAACGTCCTCATTGGAGTCCGTGAAAATGGGGAGAAACTGCTAGTGAGAAACGCTGAGGAATATACATCTCCAATTGCTAAGATTTATAAAGTTGGCGAGGAGTATATTGTTACAACTGAGAATTCCATTTATGTCGTTTCTGTGGATATTCCTACTAAACGCATCGGTTAGATTATTTTCCGCGAATTCCAACTCTTGGACCCGGTATTGTTACGCGGCTCACCAACATACTAGTTCCCTCGTGAAAACTCTTCCAATTCGCAGGAGGATTTTTCGTTTTACCACTATATTCAATTGCAAGTCTTTTCTCAATAAGTTTATCCGAAATATTAATATTTTTAATTGAAACTTCTGCTAAAATACGACCATACTTGTCAAATGAAATCT
>Ga0307935_1000861_pt1 | contig 12047 bp, 15 predicted proteins | sample OrgLakmetageno92_FD_201827 | JGI IMG/M metagenome (GOLD analysis project Ga0307935, IMG submission 201827) | Saline water microbial communities from Organic Lake, Antarctica - #92 | ecosystem: Environmental > Aquatic > Non-marine Saline and Alkaline > Saline | place: Antarctica: Organic Lake...
CATATTGAATGTGATCTTGAGAATGAAGAAATGGTTGATTTTTTTAATAGATTAAAAAAAAATAAATCAGTAACACATTTGCATTTAAATATTACACTAGATGGTGAATTAGTGAAAAAAATGATAGAGATGTTAGAAGAAAATAAAACAATAACTAACTTGAATTTATCTCAATGTGATATGGGAGTTGATAATATAAAGTTATTATCAGATCATATAAAAATAAATAACACAATAACACATCTAAATTTAGAGGAAAATGGTATTGGTGAAGATGGAATTAAATATGTCACAGATGCTTTAAACCAAAATACTACTCTTTTAAAAATAATTTTAAATAATAATGAAATAGGAGATAATGGAATAAAAATAATAGGAGAATTTTTAAAAATAAATAAATCATTGAAAACCATTTATTTAGAAAATAACAAAATAAAAAAAGGAATAATAGATATAATGGAAAGTTTAAAAGAAAATAAAACTTTAACAAAATTAAAGTTTGGATGGAATGAAATATTTGATGAAGAGAACGAAGAATTATTATTCTCTTATAATGAATCTATAAAAGAATGTTTGATGGTGAATAAAACTTTAAAACATTTGAATCTTGAATATTCTTGTTTAAAAGGTAAAAATTTACAATATATATCAAATGGTTTATCAGTAAATATAGCATTACAAAGATTAAATATATGTGGAAATCCAGTTGTAGATGGAATTGAATATTTGGCAAAAGCTTTAGAACAAAATAGCTCAATAACCAATATAAATTTATTAATGACTGATATTAATGATGAAGCAGTAGAATATTTGGCAAATTCTTTGAAAGGAAATAAAACTGTCACTAATATAAACTTGTCAATAAATAATATAACAAATAAAGGCTATGACACATTACTCAAGCTTTTGGATGAAAATAAGACAATTAAAAAAATTATTTTGTATAAGAATAATGACATACAGGTAGAAACAGATAATATAAATAATAAAATACAATTTGATGCAAAAGATCAAATAGATAAAGAATTGTTTCGTGGTGAATAAAACATAAATTATACATTTGTTTATTAAATAAAATGAATATAAAATTATTCTTTTTTATTAATTTTAATAAAAAAATGAATTAAATAATATATCATTAATTAAATGTAAATAAAAAAGAATAAAATGTCAAAAATATATGATGCAATAATTAATAGTAATACTAGTTATATAATTATTGAATATAATACATTGTATATATATAATACATCATATAAAATTGATGATATTGAGATAAAGTATTTAAGTGATGCAATGAAAAATAATCATAATATCAAATATATTGGAATTATAGATACAAAATTAAATGATGTATCAATTAAATATTTATTTAATGCAATTAACGAAATGAGTAAAATATCCAAGACTTTTATATTACGTAATATGAAAATTAGTGATATGGGAATGAAATATTGGTCCAGTGCATTAAAATATAATAATAACATTAGTCAATTAATATTACACGAGACAAAAATCAGCGATATAGGTATGAAATATTTAACTAATGCATTAAAATATAATAAAAATATTAATAAGTTGATATTTCATAATATAAAAATTAATAACATAGGAATAAAAAACTTGAACAAGGCATTAAAAGAAAATAAAACAATCACAAAATTACATATGTTTAATAATAAAATAACTAATAGAGGCATAATAGAATTATGTAATATGTTTAGCTGAAAATTTATTTTCAACCTTGTTGTTCAAAGAACAACTGGCCTTTTGGCTTGAGAAGCTTTGCTTCTTAAGCGAAGCGAAACTTCTTAGTAAAAATAAATTATACAATTAAAACATTAAAATTGAATGAAATGAATGATATAAAAATTAAATATTTAATTAATACATTGGAAATTAATAATTCAATTAAGAATTTACATTTACAAGGCTCAATAGATATAAATAAATTTTTTGAATATTTAAAATATTTGAAAAAAATGTGTATTTTGATATAAACTAGGAAGAGATACACAAATTTATATTATGAATATTTACTTATTATTTATTTCTTTGTATTTGACAATTAAGAGATTGAATATTAAAAAATTGATTTTTAAAGAAAATAAGTAGTATATTATATAAAATTTTAGATAAAACAACATACGCAAAAATGAATATAAATGATGTGATTGACACAATGAATAAAATAACTAGTATAAGTATTGTTAAAGATAAAATATATATCAGTGATAAAATATATTGGATTAATGATAATGGAATTAAAAAAACAATTCAAATCTTGCAAAATAATAAGACAATAACAAATTTAGTATTAAATAAGCCTGACATGGATATTGAAGTTGTAAAAAATATAAGTGAATTTTTAGAAAGTAATAAAATAATAACAAATCTAGAAATAAGTATATGTAATTGTGAAATGGATAATATAAAATTTAAATATTTAAGCGAAGCGTTGAGAAAAAATACAACAATTGAATCTTTATCTTTAACAAGTAATAAAATAAATGAAGAAGGCATGAAATATTTATGTGATGGATTAAAAAAGAATAAAACAATAATAGAATTATTTATAATTAATAATGACTTGGAAGATTCAACAAAAAATTCATTGACAATGAAATATTTAGGAGATGGAATAAATGCCAGCAAAATCACTAAATTATATATGTGTGATAATAAAATTAATAATCAAGGTATGATGTTTTTTAGTAATTCATTGAAAAATAATAAAATTGAAAAATTTCATTTTGATGATAATGAAACTGGAGATTTATGTGTAAAATATTTAAGTGGAATATTGATAAATAATAATTCAATTACAGGATTATCTCTGGAATTTAATAAAATTAACGATGAAAATATTAGATATTTGACTGATGCAATAAAAAATAATAAAATGATTGAAACAATAAATTTTAGTAACAATAAAATAGGAAATCGTGGAGTGAAATATTTAAGCAAATTATTAAAATTAAATAAAAAAATTAAAATATTATCTTTGGACAAGAATGACATAGAAAATCGTGGAGTTAAATATTTAAGTGAAATGTTAAAAATCAATAAAACACTATCCAGTCTTACAATTTATAGAAATAAATTTAATAATGCAAAATATTTAATAAAAACCTTTGAAAATAGTAACAGGATAATAGATATTGATGCATTTTCATATTATGATAATAATACACATAAACAAATATTGGAGAAAATTTTACTTTTGAATAAAAGATAAATTACTTTGACTTTCTTTATAAAAAAATTGACTAAGAAGTTTTGCTTCGCTAAGTCTTTAACCTAATTTTATTTTTAATTAACCTAATAAATTAAGTTAATTAAAAGAAATTGAACAATAAAGTTAATTGCTAAATAATAATGAAAAATAAATAAAACATTAATAATCATCATGTCTATAATATACGATGGAATAATTAACAATAGAGTAACACATTTGGAAATAAAAAATAATAAAATAACTATTAACGATGCAACATTTGGAATTACTAATAGTGTTATAAAATATTTAAGTAATGCTTTAAAAGTATCTGACTCAGTAACAACATTAATATTACAAAACAATAAAATAAGTGAAAAACAGATGAAATATTTAAAGTAATATGTTAAAAGTAAACAAGACAATAAAAGAATTAGAATTATCAAGAAATAATATAGATAATAAAGGAATAAAATATTTAAGTCGAGTATCAAAATATAACAAAACAATTATAAAATTAGAAATAAACAGTAATATAGATGAAATAAATGATATAGGAATGAAATATTTATATGAGGGAATGAAATATTGGTCCAGTGCATTAAAATATAATAATAATATTAATGAATTAATATTGTATGATATAAAAATTAGCGATATAGGTATGAAATATTTAACTGATGCATTAAAATATAATAAAAATATTAATAAGTTGATATTCCATAATATAAAAATTAATAACATAGGAATGAAAAACTTAAACAAGGCATTAAAAGAAAATAAAACAATCACAATTTTATATATGTTTAATAATAAAATAACTAATAGAGGCATAATAGAATTATGTAATATGTTTAGCTGAAAATTTATTTTCAACCTTGTTGTTCAAAGAACAACTGGCGAAGCGAAACTTCTTAGTAAAAATAAATCATACAATTAAAACATTAAAATTGAGTGAAATGAATGATATAAAAATTAAATATTTAATTAATACATTGGAAATTAATGATTCAATTAAGAATTTACATTTACAAGGCTCAATAGATATAAATAAATTTTTATGAATATTTAAAATATTTGAAAAAATTATGTATTTTGATATAAACTACAAAGATATACAACAAATTTATATTATGAATATTTACTTATTGTTTATTTTTTTGTATTTGACAATTAAGAGATTGAATATTTAAAAAAATTGAATAAAATAAAACTTGTGTAAATATTATCTATAAATTGATGTATAAATAATATAATGTCTGATATATGTAATGTGATAAATAATAGTGATATAAAGTTATTAAAAATAAGTGGAAATAAAATAATGATTGAAAATATTGAATACAATATTGATAACAGTATAATGAAACAATTAAGTGAAATATTAAAAAACAATGAAACAATTGAAGAATTATTATTAATTAGAAATGATAAAATAAACGATATTGGAATAAAATATTTAAGTGAAGCCTTAATGCAGAATAAAAAAATTCAAGCTTTAACTATTATCCATGAAAATGAAATAAATATAAATGGATTCAAGTATTTGACAGATGCATTAAAAAATAATAAAACAATAACCGATTTATTTTTATCTTGTAATTTATGTATTGAAGAAATGAAATTATTGAGTGATATAATAGAATATAATACATCAATTAAATTATTGAGGTTATGGTGTGTTTTAGACATGAAATATTTGCATGATGCATTAAAAAATAATAAAACAATTATTGAGCTAGTTATGTCAACTAATATAACTGTAAACTGTATGAAATATTTGAGTGATGTATTAATGACTAATAAAACAATACAACATTTAGATTTAAGTGATCAAACAATAAATAATGAAGGAATAAAATATCTAAGTAAAGTATTAAAAAAAAATAATACATTAAAACATATAGATTTACAAAATAATAAAATAAATAATGCAGGAATTAATTATTTAATTAATATTTTAAAAAAAAATAAAACAATAACAAATCTCGTCTTAGTAAGGAATAAATTTAATAAAAATAGTATAAAACGATTGATAGAACATTTAGAAATTAATAATAAAATTATACAATTAGATCATGATATTAATATATATAAGAAATATTCAAAAAAAATATTAGAAATGAATATATTAATCAATAAGCAAAATGTGTAAATAACAAGTATCTAGTTTTATAGAGTCTCGATTTTTTTATCTAATTAATAAATTTGTTTAAAAAAAACAGTTTTCTTTTGACACTTCGCCAGTTGTTCGAAGAACAACAAGGTTAAAAATAAATTTTTAGCTATAAAAAAATTGAGTCTTACAACCTAATTTGTTTTAAATATTCAATTCTTGAATATTTAAAAAAATTGAAGAAAACAGAACATATCAATTAAATATATCATATCCACAGAATAAATATTAATGATGACAAACAAAATAATTGAAAGTGATGTTATTCTCACTCAAGGTAATGATATATATATATTGAATGGTATAACAACAGAATATTTAAGTGATATACTAAAAGAATATCAAGCAATTAAATATATTTATTATAATAAAAACAATAAAATAAATATAAATAATTACAATAAAAATAAAACAAGTAGTGATAAAAGAAAAATCAAGAATTTACATTTAATAGATTGTCCATTGTTTTATCTAATTGAATTATTAAAAATAAATAAAACAATTCTATATTTGAATTTAAATTGGAACTTTATTGACGATCAGGAAATGGAAATTTTTAGTGAAGTATTAAAAAATAATAAAATAATTCAATATTTTGGATTACAATGGAGTAATTATTCTAAAATGAAATATTTAAGTAAATCATTAATATTTAACAAAACAATTATCGAATTAAAATTAATTCAAAATAATATAGATGATAATGGTGTAAAAAATTTAAGTGATATGTTGAAAAAAAATACAACAATAAAATCCATTAATTTACATGGAAATAAAATAAGTAATAAAGGTATACGATATATTGCAGATATGTTAAAAATAAATAAAACATTAGAAGAAATTACATTATATGTTAATAATTTTAATGGTAATGGAACAAAATATATATTAAAAAGTTTAGAAACAAATAATACACTTGTTAATTTCAAATATTCATTTTTTCATGATCCACATACGAAATATTTTAAGAAATTATTATATTTTAATAAAAATAATAAAAAAGAATGACTGAATATTTATATAAAATGCTAATAGATATAAAATAAATTAGACAAATTTAATTAGAATAAATTGAATCCATTTTTTTTTATAAATAAAATTTATTTGTTTATAAAAAAATTGAATAAAACATAATATATAAATAAACATGTTAGTGTAGTTATAAATTAAAAATCTGTAATGTCTGACAAAACAAATACTTATGAAACATCTATATGCATTAAACAAAATAATATAAATATAAATAATATAATATATGAAATAGATAGCGATAGAATAAAATATTTATATGATGATTCAGAATCTAACTCAAATAAGACAAATATACAAGCAATAAATTTTAATAATGATACAATTATAATAACATTAGAATTATTACACAATAAAATAGACAACAATGAACATATTTTAAAAATAATGAAGAATTTATGTTCAAATACAACAATGCAATATGAAAAAAGTTTACAAATTAATAAATTAAAATTATGGAACAATGAAATTGAAAATCCAAAACAAGAATCAATTGAAATGAAATATTTAGGCGAATTACTTGAAGTTAATAAAACAATTACAGAATTGGATTTATGGAATAATAAAATAAACATAGAAGGAATGAAATATTTGAGTGATAGTTTAAAAATAAATAAAACACTCATGAAATTAAAATTATGGAGTGTGAAAAAAGGAATAAAATATCTAAGTGATGCATTAATAGTTAATAATACAATAAATATATTAGACTTGTCAGATAATGAAATTAGATATTGAAGGAATAAAATATTTGAGTGACGCTTTAATGATGAATACAAAAATAACAGAAATAAAGTTACAAATTAGAGAAGGAATAAAATATTTCAGTGATATGTTTAGCTGAAAATTTATTTTCAACCTTGTTGTTCAAAGAACAACTGGCCTTTTGGCTTGAGAAGCTTTGCTTCTTAAGCTGAAAATTTATTTTCAACCTTGTTTGTTAAAACAAACTGGCGAAGCGAAACTTCTTAGTAAAAATTAATTAAATAATTACAAAATTAGAATTATTTAATATTAAAATAGATAATAATGAAATGAAATATTTCAGTGACATATTAAAAACAAATAAAACAATCACGACATTAAAATTATGGATTAATAAAATAGAAAATAATGGATCGCGCAGCTGAAAATTTATTTTCAACCTTATTGTTCAAAGAACAATTGGCAATCCTTAAGACATAGTCTTTGAGGAATGAAATATTTGAGTGATATGTTTAGCTGAAAATTTATTTTCAACCTTGTTGTTCAAAGAACAACTGGCCTTTTGGCTTGAGAAGCAAAGCTTCTTAAGCTGAAAATTTATTTTCAACCTTGTTTGTTAAAACAAACTGGCGAAGCGAAACTTCTTAGTAAAAACTAATCAAAAAATTACTAGATTAGATTTGAGTGAGAATAAGATAGGTGTAAAAGGAATAAAATATTTAAATGAAGCAATGAAAATAAATCGAACAATAATATATTTAAATTTAGATAATAATAAAATAGATAATAATAGTGATATATTATGTGGAATGAAACATTTAAGTGAAAATAATTAGCATAATATACAAAACATTCATTTTTTTTAATAATAATAAAATATTTTAAATAATAATAAAAAGTTGAATTATATAATCTATATTAAATAATGAATAATAAATTGGAATATTAAAACATTTTCACAAAAAAAGAATAAAAACATTTTCACAAAAAAAGAATAAAAACATTTTCACAAAAAAAGAATAAAAACATTTTCACAAAAAAAGAATAAAATATTTTATCTATCAACAAGAATAAATATTTGCAATAAAATAAATAAAGATATATATGTAATAAAAACAAAATGACCATTAAAATATTTAATGATATTGATGGAAGAAATGATACAAGATTAATCATATTTAATAATACTCAAATAATTATTGGTTATAGATGCCGTTTTTTGGAATCGAAAAAACGAGACATGTATGACATAGCTGAAGCTTTAAAACTTAACCAAACAATAGAATGTCTCATATTGGAATGGAATAAACTAAAATTCAATATCAATGAAATAAAATATATAAGTCAAGCATTAATATATAATCGTTCAATTAAAGAATTAATTATAAAACGAGAAACATTAAACAAATTAACAAATGAAGGAATAAAATATATATTTGATGGATTAAAAATGAATAAAAGTATAACAAGTTTCTATTTAAATAAATTAAATAGAAATGAAATAAAACAACTTGGAAAAATATTGATGGTGAATAATACAATAATAGAATTGCGTATAAATTTTGTCAAAATAGATAGATTTAAAATAAACTATTTAATAAATCAAGTGAAAAATACTAAAATATTGATATATATATTTCTAAATAATTCATATATAAATAATAATGAATTTAAATATGTAATTGAGATTATGCAAATTAATAATTTAATAGTAAATTTAGATAAAGATTATTTAGAATCATTGAATGTTAAAATGAGAAAATATTATAATAAAATCAAAGCATCACATTTAATTATAAAGGAGCGAAATGCTTATCAAAAAAATGGAAATGTTTGATTTGTTATAAAAAATGCAGTTTTAATTTTTTGATAAGTATTTTTCTCCTTTATAACCAAAAAAGTTATAAATTTATTTATTAAAAAATGACAGACACTTTATTTTTCTTTATTAAATGAACAAAATATAAAAAAATTGAATATATATATGAAAATGAATAAAAGTCTAATATATAATAGAATAGATCTATAATGCAAACACCAAGAGAATTTATAACATTAATAACAGAAAATTTGGATGATACGAATGACATACATAATTTTGTTTTTAATTGCAAAAGTCATGCAGAACATAAAAATGTATATCATGAAAAGATAGTAAAAAATATAGATGATGATGATTACGATAGCTTAACTGATGAAAGATTGTCATATTTACAAAATATTGAGTGTGATTTGACTGATAATAATTTGCAAGATTTTATAGCAAGATTAAAAAATAATAAATCAGTCAAAAGTTTACATTTTACTACAATTAAAAAAGAAAATATAAATTTTTTAGTATATATGTTGAATAATAACACAACAATAAGAGAATTAAGTCTAAAATGTTGTAATATAGGTGAAAAAGGTATAAAATTATTGTCAGAAAATTTAGAAACGAATAAAACATTAATGAAATTAGATTTAGAAGACACTAATATTGGACCAAAAGGTATGATGCATTTAGGAAAAGCTTTAAAAAAAAATGACGTATTAAATGATATAAATTTAAATTCAAATCAATTGGGAGATGAAGGAGTGAAAATTGTGGCGGAAGTGATAAATGAAAATAAAACAATTAAAAGCATTTCAATAGAAAGTAATGAAATTAAAAAAGGAGTTATTGATATAATGGAAAGTTTAAAAAACAACAAAACACTTACACATCTAAGTTTAGCATGGAATTCTATATTTCAAAATGCAAGTGTTGAAGAAAAAGATGATATAATTACTTTTGCCGAACATATTAACGAGTGTTTAAAAGTAAATAAAACATTATTATCTTTGTCTTTGAAACAAAATTTATTAAATGAAAATATCATTAAAATTTTTTCAGAAGGTCTGATAAAAAATCAATCAATAACTGAATTGGATTTGAGTATGAATGAATTAAAAGATGCAATGATACATATAACGGAAATTTTGAAAAAGAATAATAAAATAAGCAAAATAAATTTATCATTAACTAGTATTAATGATGCCGGTGTAGATATTTTAATACAAGCTTTAGAAGTAAATAAAACATTAAAAGAATTAAATTTATCAAGTAATGATATAGGAAATAAAGGATATGAATTATTTGAAAAATTACTAGCTGAAAATAAGAATAAAACTCTGAAAAATATACAATTATTTAGAAATATAATAGAATATGATCCATGTAAAAAAAATAAAAAAATCAAATTTGAAATAAGATAATTTTAAAGATAATAATACACAATATTACTAATATAAATTTGAACAAAATAATTTTATTTAAAAAAATATCAAGTTAAATTTAATTTATTAATACATCATTTATATAAAAAATTGAAATAAAAACATATTACAATTTTTATATAAATATAAAATCATATACAAAAACAATTTACATTAACAATTTACATTAACAATATTATCATATATATACTAATTAAAATATAAATTAAAATGTCAAAATCCAACAAAATAGAAGAATATGTTCCAAAAGAATATTTGAGAATAATTACGGATTTTCTAGATTTAAAATCTACATATAATTATTTATCATGTTGTGCAACTTTCTATAGTCATATAGATTTATATTTTGAAAAGAAAATAATACATATTAATAATAACAATAGTTCATTTTTTCAAAATATAAGTTTATTAAATAAAATACATAATATAAAGTATGAAATGTGTAATACAGAACATGAAATACAGTATTCAAGATTAATTGAATTTTTCAAATTAATAAAAAATAATACATCAATAAATTTTATTAAAATATTCTATCCTTTTGATGACTCAATTGAGTCTCGTCAAGATACTGGAATGAAATATTTTGTTGATAATTTAGACCACAATAATACAATTAGAACCATTTATATATATAATTGGTTAGGTAATGAAGATAACACGAGTTTAGAAGATTTAATGGAAATAATAAATAAAAAAAAAGAACGTATAACATTAAATTTGATAAATCCTATTCTAAGTCATAGTGAAAAATCTTGTATAGTGAAATGCAAAAATATTGATATAAATTTTGCTATTATGTTAGATGAAATTAAGGAAGAAATTATGCCATCTATTAAATTTAATTGTTTAGATGATGTTGAAAAAATAATTAATTCTATGGATAGTATATTTAAAAGTTGGATGTATATACACATGTTTAATTTTAAACGTTCATCAGGATATATAGATGATGCATTTATTATTATGAAACCTTATCCAGTATTTCCAGATATACCATCCTTAACGTTTGACGAATTATCACAAATAAGTAATTCATCAAATAAATTACAAATAAAAGTGGAATATCAGAAATGTGTTCATATATAAACATGTCTAAATTAACAAATGGACAAATGATAAAAGACCACACAATAACTGCACAATATAAGAAAAGTAAAATAGAAAACACAAAAATAACCTTAACACATAAAACTGTGACTAAAAGAAAACAAACATTAAAAGACAAGGTGGAAATGTTGAAAATATATTGTGAAAAATTAACAAAAAAAGATGATGAAAGTTATTTAAGGTTGTTATTGATGCCTTATGATTTGGATGAAGATGTATATTACAAACATATTGACTATGGTAAAATGTTATATAAGCAATATAAAAAAAGAAAATACAATAAAAAAATGTCATTTCAAGAAACGTGTTTAGTGATATTAAAAAAATACGCAAAAAATCAAGTATTTATCTTGGATCAAAATTTTACACGTTTATTGATCAAAGCATTAAAATATAAATAACCATGAAATACATCATATATTTAATTTATTTAATAAAAAAAATGAGACTTTGGCTGAAAATTTATTTTCAACCTTGTTGTTCAAAGAACAACTGGCCTTTTGGCTTGAGAAGCTTTGCTTCTTAAGCTGAAAATTTATTTTCAACCTTGTT
>Ga0307935_1000864_pt1 | contig 12029 bp, 12 predicted proteins | sample OrgLakmetageno92_FD_201827 | JGI IMG/M metagenome (GOLD analysis project Ga0307935, IMG submission 201827) | Saline water microbial communities from Organic Lake, Antarctica - #92 | ecosystem: Environmental > Aquatic > Non-marine Saline and Alkaline > Saline | place: Antarctica: Organic Lake...
TATATTTAACAATATAATAAAATTAAAGCATATATTAATCCGGGAAAATAAAAACATAATGTTAATAATGCACATATTAATATATTAAACCATCCAAATAATCCATATTCCATAAATACACCTATTGGGGGACATAATATTGTGGCCATAATAACTGAAAATGGAATTAAACCATCACTAGTTCTATAACATTTTTGATATTGACCAGTTTTTCTAAAATATTCTGATTCACTAGTTTCATTAATACTTTCATCTGGAACATTATCAACACCTGATAAAGCAGATATAGTTATACTTCCTAAATTATTACCTATTTTTCTAATAATTATAGTTACAGATGCTGATAAACCATCAAATACTAAATATATAATTCTTTTAGATAAAGTAATTATATCTAATGGTATTGAAAATAAGAAATCTGTTAAAAACCATATAAAAAATTTTATTAACCATATAATTAATAAAGCCATATAAATTATTGCTCTAATTATCATCATAAAAGCATCAGCAATCATTTGTAAAGGTTTAACAATTGGATCAAATATTTTAAATATAAATCCCATTACTTTTTTTAAAAATCCACCATTTAATCTAGATATTAATTCTATATTAGTAAAATTATTTTTTTCTATATTAATTATCATATACATAAAATCTAATTCATTTCTAATTATTTTACTATTATTTGTATTTAATAAATAATAACTTGAGTTATCTAAATTATAAGTTAATTTGATATGTTTTTCTAATTCATATAAATTTAGTTTTACATGTTGTTGATTATTTTTATTTACATATGTATTTATATGTTTATTTATATACGTATTTATATGTTTATTTATATTTTTATTAATTAACATTTATTATGTTATTTATTTATATAAATTAATTAATAACATAAATAATATAATAATTAATTTTTATATTTTATAATAAATTAATAAAATAAAATTAATTATTATAATTATGATTATGAATCATAAAAAAAATAAAATACATAAAAGACAAAGACAAGAAAAATATAAGAAAAGACAACTATAACTAGTTAAGTTTATTTAAAATTATTAACATTATTAAAGAATTATTATATTTTAAATATAATTGATAATCTAGTTAAAATATACAAAATATAATTAATTAATTTAGTTAAATATAATTATTTTAGTTAAATATAATTGATAATCTAGTTAAAATATACAAAATATAATTAATTAATTTAGTTAAATATAATTATTTTAGTTAAATATAATTGATAATCTAGTTAAAATATACAAAATATAATTAATTAATTTAGTTAAATATAATTATTTTAGTTAAATATAATTGATAATCTAGTTAAAATATACAAAATATAATTAATTTAGTTAAATATAATTAATTTAGTTAAATATAATTAATAAATTTAAAATTTTTAATATTAATAATATTAAATAATAGACATAAACTAATACTATTTAAAAAATAAAAATAATAATGAACGAAAATAATTTAATAGATTTAAAAATTAAATCAGAATATTTTAATACAAAATATTTATTTTATAATTACTATCAATTTAATAATTATAAAAAAATACCTATACATTATAGAACTCCATATTGTATTATAGATGGTATATATTTAGAAACTTTTAAATTACAAATTAATAAAATTATTAAACATAAACATAATAATAAATTTATTATTCAATTTATTATTCATAAATCACATCCTATTATTAAAATATTATTATTAATAGATAATTTTAATATTAATTTTTTTAAAAAAATTACATTAACTAATAGTATTAAAAAAAATAGAACTTTAAAAAATTTATTTACCAGAGATAATAATAATTTAGAAAATGATAACAACCTAGAAGAAAATGATAACAACCTAGAAGAAAATGATAACAACCTAGAAGAAAATGATAACAACCTAGAAGAAAATGATAATAACTTAGAAAAAAATGAAATGAATGATAAATATAAAATAGAAAATGAAAGATTTACAAAAATAAATAGTTTTATAAATAAAAATAAAACATATTTATATAAAAGTTTTTTTGTAATAGATAACGAAAATTATTTATTAAATTGTGAAATAAAACCAGAATATTGTGATAAACTTTTAACAATATTATTAAGGAATTTTTCTATATTATCTGATGATAATATTAATAATATAAATACTATAAATGAAAAAATTGATACTACTAATGAAATTATAAAATTATCTAATTATGAATATTTTAAATTTAATTTAATTGAAAAAGAATGGGATATTTCAAATTGGAATATAAATTTAAATATTAACTTGAAAACTAATATATTTGAAATTTGTAATATAGATGAAAATAAATTTTATATGCTATGGAAAATTTGCAGCTTTCAATTTTAATTACCTCTAATTTTATAATTTTATTAATTTTATAATTTTATAATTTTATTAATTTTATTAATTTTATTTTATCATACATCTAGATTAATTATTATTTATTATTTATTCTATTTTATAATTTTATTAATTTTATAATTTTATAATTTTATAATTTTATAATTTTATTAATTTTATAATTTTATAATTTTATTAATTTTATTTTATCATACATCTAGATTAATTATTATTTATTATTTATTCTATTTTATAATTTTATAATTTTATTAATTTTATTTTATTATACATCTAGATTAATTATTAATTTAATTATTATTTTTAAAATTATATATATATAATAAATAAAATAAAATTAATTATTATGTATTCTAAAGAAGTTTGTAAAAGAGTTATTAAATACATTATTGAAGGTTTTGTTGTTGCATTTGCCGCATTAATATTACCAAAACGTAAATTTGATTTAGAAGAATCTTTAGCATTAGCATTAGTTGCAGCTTCCACATTTGCAGTTTTAGATTTATTTGCACCTAATTCACAATTAGGTCAAGGTTATAGATTAGGTGCAGGTTTTGGATTAGGTGCACAATTAGTAGGATTCCCAAGTTAGTTAATTTAATCACAAGTTAGTTAATTTAATCTCAAGTTAGTTAATTTATAGGTATTTTTTGCTTATGATTTTCATTTATAAGTTTTAAAAATATTTTATGATTAACAGTATTTTTATCTTTTAAAAATGGTAATATAAATTTTCTTTCTTTATTACTTAAATATACCATTCTTAAATCTCGTAAAGTTTTAGCAATTTTATTTTTATTTTTAGTATTTTGAATTTTGTATTTATCAGTTAATAATTGTAAATTTTCTAAATCAGTTTTTTTACTATTAATTTTTATTTTTTTAGTTCTAGATTTATTATTTATTTTTTTAGTTCTAGATTTATTATTTAATATTCTAATTCTAGATTGTGATTTATTACTTAATGTTTTTGATTTTTTTTTGATTTTGATTTTCATTTATAAAATACTTATATATTTATAATTTAATATTTTTAATTATTTTTATTAAAAAAAATATAGAGAAATAAAAATATAGAAAAATAAAAATATAGAGAAATATAAATAATAAAATATAAAAATAAAGATATAGAAAAATAGAAATATAAAATATAAATAGAAATAGAAAATAGAAATAGAAAATAGAAATAAAAAATAAACTAAAAAAATATATTTACATGTATATTAATAGTATATTTACACTTATGTTAATTGTATATTTACATATATGTTAATGTATGTTAATGTATGTTAATATATGTTAATATATGTTAATATATGTAATATTTATGCTTTATTGCATACATTGCTTTCATATGCTGGTGCTATAGTATCAAATGGTTCTATAACATCATAACGTTTATGTCCACAATCATCTGTATGATTACAAGTATTATTACCATCATTATGTAAACAATTACAATTACGTGTATGTTCATTATCATGATATGAATAATATCTATCAGATTCTTTTTGATATGGAAAACTAAATGGTACAAATGATTCTAAAGGCATACCTAAATAACCACCTTGTCTTACAAATCCTTCTATATAACCTAATCTTACAATTAAATTATATAAATGAAATAACATTATTACTAAAGCTAATCCCATTAAAAATTGTGAAAAACCATTAATACAATTTTTACCTTTTTTTAAACAAAATCCAGCATAAAATAATAAAGGAGCTACAAATAAAATATGTAATAACGGAACGAATAAACCATATGACATTTTGTTTTTATTTTTTTTCTTTTAATTTATATTTATATTTATATTTTTATATTAAAATTATATTTATATTTATATATTTATATTTTTATTCTAGAAGATTAAATAAACATCTAGATTAATTTATTTACTAGATTAATTTATTTACTAGATTAATATATTTACTAGATTAATATATTTATCAATTTAGAATATTTATGTAAATATCTAGATTAATTTATTTACTAGATTAATTTATTTACTAGATTAATTTATTTACTAGATTAATATATTTATCAATTTAAAATATTTATGTAAATATCTAGATTAATATATTTTTAATAGAATAAAATTAAAGATAAATAATAACATTAATATTATAAATAAATATGTCAATATCATTAGGTCCATATAATTCTTCTAATATCACAGATGCTTTAACTACACATGATTACAACATGCAACATAATAATTTTAAAGAAAATTTTGTAAATAATCATACAAATACTAATACTAAAATAAATGATAATGATAATGATAATAATGTAATAATAATATCACCTTATTTAGAAAAATTTGTTAAATTATGGGTATGGGATTGGGATGATACATTAATAGATGTAGGGGCTTATATTAGGCATAAAATGGATAGAGATACAATATTATCACTTTCAAATAAAGAACTAGAATTTGATGTTCCAAATTATGTATATTTTAAATCCATTGTAGAATATTTAGTTTCTACAGGTAGAAGAGTTGGTATTGCTAGTTTTGGAACATATAGTATTATTCGTGCATATATGGATAAAATATTTGGATTTGGACAAAAATTATTTACAGAAATAAATATTTATGCTGTTTGTCAAAATATTGATAATTCATGCAATTATAACAATATACCTATTAATAAAAACGCATATATACAACGATTAATGAAACATTATTCACTTAATAATCCTAAAACCGTTGTATTATTTGATGATAGACCAAGTAATATAGCAGATGCTTCAAGAATGGGTGTAATACCTATACAAATAAACACTTTAGAACATAATAAATCTGATATAAGAAATAATTTACAAGCTAAAAAATCTATATTATTTGGACCTGTTGTTATGTTAGATTTAGAATCACGTATTAGAAGTATGTGTCAAAATAATCCAGCTGAATATGATAAACAATTTGGACAACTTGGAGATTTTAAAGTTATGAAAAAAATACAAAGATTAGAAGGAGAAATAATTAATATAGATAATGGAACTAATTTTAATTTAAATGCCTTTACCAATTTAGGTAAATCTGATAATTTTAATGAATTAAAAAAAAACAAACGTAAAAAAACTAAAGCAGAAATTGAATTAGATAAAAAACTAGAAAAACAAAACAGAATTAATAATGAATTAGAAGGATTCCAAATTGGTAATGAAGGATTTTATAATGAATACAATAATAACAACATATATCAATATTTAACTGGATTATTTAACGATAATCATAAATTTAATATTATTAATAATAATGATAATTATAAAGAAGGATTTAATAATAATAATGATAATAAAAAATGTAATATTAATGAAAGTTTTGAAAGTTGTTTAAGTTGTCAATCTAGTTTTACCACATGGTTTATTTGTGGAATATTTTTATTAATGGTAGGATTAATTGTATTTATGTTTATTAAATTTTAATCTATATTTTTATTATTTGTAAAATATATTTTTAATCTAGAGTTTTAACAATCGTCTAGAATTATTTTTTTATTTTTTTATTTGTAAAATATATTTTAACAAATATTATTTTTAATCTAGAGTTTTAACAATCGTCTAGAATCATTTTTTTTTTTAAATTTATTTTAACAAATATTATTTTTAATCTAGAGTTTTAACAATCGTCTAGAATTATTTTTTTATTTTTTTATTTGTAAAATATATTTTAACAAATTATTTTTTTAATCTAGAGTTTTAACAATCGTCTAGAATCATTTTTTTATTTTTTTATTTGTAAAATATATTTTAACAAATATTATTTTTTTAATCTAGAGTTTTAACAATCGTCTAGAATCATTTTTTTAATTTTTTTAAATATATTTTAACAAATATTATTTTTAATCTAGAGTTTTAACAATCGTCTAGAATTATTATTTTATTTTTTTAGTTGTAAAATATATTTTAACAAATAATTTTTTTAAATATATTTTAACAAATAATTTTTTTTTAATCTAGAGTTTTAACAATCGTCTAGAATCATTTTATTATTTGTAAAATATATTTTAACAAATATTATTTTTTTAATCTAGAGTTTTAACAATCGTCTAGAATTATTTTTTTATTTTTTTAGTTGTAAAATATATTTTAACAAATATTATTTTTAATCTAGAGTTTTAACAATCGTCTAGAATTATTATTTTTTTTAAATAAACAACTAAAATATAAAAACTAAAAATATAAAAATATAAAATATAAAAATATAAAATATAAAAATATAAAATATAAAAATATAAAAAATAAAAATATATAAAAAAATAATTTAACCAGACATAATTTTAAGTTTATCATCATCTGACATATAAGGTATATCTAAACAAAAAGTTCTAATATCATTTAAATATGATTGTAAAAATAGAGTAAAATAATTTACTTCTCGTCTTGCTTGTAAAATATTAATACCATTATCATCAGTAGTTTTACCACCTAATACTTCAACTAAATATCCCATATTACTATTTACCATATGTAAATACATTTGTAATTGACACATTTCATAATCTCTAATTTCGTTAAATAATCTACGTTGTCTATTTTTAATTTCAACTACTTCATTATCAGTAGTTAAACCATCATATTTACCTGTAATATTCCATTCTACAATATCACCATTTAATATTTCATCTGTAGCAAAATTAAATATTAATTTACCTTGTTTATCTTGTAATTTTTTACCTGTAATTTTAGTAAATGAAATAATACCTCTATTTTCATTACGTGAACCATAAACAACATTAGAAGCAGAATTCATTAATGAAACCATTTGTGTTTTTTCATTAGTAGTTAATTTATCACATTTTAAAATATCTTTTTCAATAACTGATTGATTATTTGTAAGTGCTAATGATGAATGTTCTTTTTTACTATTAATAATACTAACTTTACTACTAGCAGATACTTTTGATCCACTTTTTTTTTCTAAAGTTTTAATTTTATTTATATTACTATCTAGAGAACAATAATTACCCATATTACGGGTTAAATTTTCAGTTTGAATATAATCACTTGGATATAATTGTTTCCAAATACGACAAAGAGATTTATTTTTATTATTGTAATGATCCATACCACATAATGGGGCTAAATCAGTAACAGGTATATTTATATGTTTAGTAATTGGAGACATTTTAGTTTTAATTATAGAACTTAAAATAGGTTTAAATGTATTATGTTTAATTTTTTTACATAATGGATCAGTTGGTAATAATACTTTCAACATTTTTATTTATTATATTTTATATTTTAAATAATATATAATCAATAATTTATAAATTTAAAACAATTTTATTTTATTTTTCTTTTAATTTATTTTTTATATTTTATTTTTCTTTTTAGTTTAATTTTCTTTTTAGTTTAATTTTCTTTTTAGTTTAATTTCTTTTTAATTTAATTTTTTTATATTTTATTTTTCTTTTTAATTTATTTTTCTTTTTAGTTTAATTTCTTTTTAGTTTAATTTCTTTTTAGTTTAATTTTCTTTTTAGTTTAATTTCTTTTTAGTTTAATTTTCTTTTTAGTTTAATTTCTTTTTAATTTAGTTTTTTATATTATTAATAAGTCTAGGTTAATTATATTTTTTTAATAATATCTTTTCGTTGTTTTATTTTTTTAAAATGATTTTTAATATCTAACATAGTTAAATCTTGCACCATTTCAAAATCTTCTCTAGTTATTTCACCATCTCCAACACCGCTTGTTTCAGCACATTTTAAATTACTTAAACCATATATTAATCCAGGAATATAAAATAATGCTGTTAATATGAATGCGTATACAATATCATCTATATTATTAAATAAATTAGTTAAAGATTCTGAAGTAATATATGGAAATGTTTCACTAATTTTTAAATATTTTAAAATTGTTGCAATAGGTGGAAATATAACAGTAAATATAATCCGAACTAAATTAGTAGGTAAACAAAAATAACCGTGTCCTAAACCACCATAAATAAATCTATCAAATAAAGTCCATTCCATATCGTCAATTTTTTTTTCTTGGGTATTTGTTGACATTATATATTTATATATAAATACATAATTTATTTTATTGTTTTAATTCTTTTTATTTATTAATTCATCTAGATATTAATTCATTCATCTAGATTGTATATTAATTATCAATTTAATATTAATTCATTCATCTAGATATTAATTCATTTATCTAGATATTAATTATCAATTTAATATTTATTAATTCTTCTAGATATTAATTATCAATTTAATATTTATTAATTCATCTAGATTGTATATTAATTCATCTAGATATTAATTATCAATTTAATATTTATTAATTCATCTAGATTGTATATTAATTCATCTAGATATTAATTCATTTATCTAGATATTAATTCATTCATCTAGATATTAATTCATCTAGATATTAATTCATCTAGATATTAATTCATTCATCTAGATATTAATTATCAATTTAATATTAATTCATTCATCTAGATATTAATTCATTCATCTAGATATTAATTATCAATTTAATATTAATTCATTCATCTAGATATCATATTAATAAAAAACTAAGAAAATAAAAATATTAAAAAATAAAAAGAAAATAAAAAAATTAAAAAACTAAGAAAATAAAAAAATTAAAAAACTAAGAAAAGAAAAATATTATAAAAAATAAAAGAAAAGAAAAATATTAAAAAAATAAAAGAAAATAAAAATATTAAAAAATAAAAAAATAATAAATATAATAAATATATAACCAAAATATAAAATAAATTAAATATGTTAAATTCAAATAGTGATAGAAAAAACGAAGTAGATTTACTTTTAGTTGGTGTTAGTGTTGTAGTTGGTTTAATAGTAGTTATCATAATTTATTATGTTTATATCTATACATCAAAAAATTCTACTAAAAATAATATAAATAATACAAATAATACAAATAAATTAACTGAAGAACAAATTAAAGAACGTAATAGAATATTAGAAAAAGAAAGAAATGAAATGTATCAAGAAAATACAATTGGTAATAAACAAGTTTTTAATATTGCAGATAATGTATTCACATATGATGACGCAGAAGCTGTTTGTCGTGCTTATGGTTCTGAATTAGCAGATTATAATCAAATGGTAGATGCATATAAAAATGGTGCTAATTGGTGTAATTATGGTTGGTTAAAAGGACAACTAGCTTTATATCCTATACAACCTGAATTTTGGAATAAATTACAAGATAATGATAATGATAATAAACGAGGAGCATGTGGTGAACCAGGTATTAATGGAGGTTTTTTTGAAAATAAAAATTTACAATTTGGTGTTAATTGCTATGGTAATAAAAGAGTTCCAAATGGCGAAGAACGTATTAAAAATATTTATACTAGTGATAAAGAGAGAGAATTACAACAAAAAGTATTGAATTTTAGAAAACAAATGGGTAATTTAACATTAACACCATTTAATGAAAATAATTGGAACTCTAATTAATTATAAATAATTTATCTTATTTTTATCTTATTTTTATCTTATTTTTATCTTATTTTAATTTTTATCTTATTTTTATTTTATTTTTATCTTATTTTTATCTTATTTTTATTTTATTTTTATCTTATTTTTATCTTATTTTTATTTTATTTTATTTTTTTCAGGCATTATATTAATTAATATAATTACTATAATTACTATAAATTTATTAATCTAGAGTTTAGTTAAACATCTGAATACTAAATATATTTTTATAAATAAAAGTTACAAATGAAATAATAAAATATATAATTATTATAAATTAATAATAATATAATGTCTGAAATAACTAATAATATAAAACATTTAACTAAATCATATTATAATACTCAATTATATATAAATCAATTAAATGCTAAATTACAAGAATTAAGAGAACAAAAGAAAACTGTAGAATTATCACTTATAAATGAAATACATAAAAATGGATTACATAATCAAGCTATCACATATCAAAATAAAAAAATATATGTTAAAAATGAAAATACATATGAAATATTATCCTATAAATTTTTAGAAGATTGTTTACTAAAAATACACAAAGGCAATAAAGAACAAGTTAAAAACATTATTAAATTTATTAAATCACAAAGACATAAAACTAGTAAATATTGTATTAATATATCTTAATTTATACTATAAATTAATTTATTATATTATATACTTTTTATTTTTTTAATATACTTTTTATTTTTTTAATATACTTTTTATTTTTTTAATATACTTTTTATTTTTTTAATATACTTTTTATTTTTTTAATATACTTTTTTACCATTTATAATATGTGGTATAATAGGAGATTTTTTTGAATATTTTGTTTTATTTTTTGGTATTTTATTAGCTTTTTTAGTTTTTAATGAATAAGTAGTATTTATATATTTATTTTTTTTTCCGTTTTTATGTATTACTACACGTTTAATTACAATATTATTAAAATTAACTTTTTTTTTATTAGTATATGAACTTACAAAACTAGGAATATTACTAGCAGTACTAGTAGTTCTAGCATTACCAACATTATCATCATTACCAACATTACTAGCAGTACTAGCAGTACTAGCATTATCAACAATAGCATTTTCATTAATTGGATTAACTCCGCCATATTTTATATTTTTTAATTTGGTAAATTTATTATATATTTTTGTATTTTTGTTTTTAAATTTTCTATATTTTCTATAATTTGTTTTATTTTGCATTTATAATTTTTATTTTATATTTTATATTTTATATTTTATATTTTATATTTTATATTTTATATTTTATATTTTATATTTTATAATTTATATTTTATAATTTAACAAATTTATATTTTATAATTTATATTTTATAATTTATATTTTATATTTTATAATTTATATTTATCAATATTGTTATATTATTTTTCAATCTAGCGTTTAATAAATTATATAGATATTAATATTTCTTAAATTTAATCCAAAAATTTACTTATTAATAAATGTATTAAATATTAGAAAAAATTAAACACACTATAAATAATTATATAAATTTTTATAATAAATTAAATAAAACTAATTTATCTTTACTAATTAATACAAATTTATTATCATCAATAAAAGTTTAAATAATATATAATTTATAAATTCATTTTTATTTTTTTATATTATTTATAATTAAAAAAATACAAAATTAAAAAAATGAAAACTATTATAAAATCTAAAAAATTAAAAAAGACTAAAAATTCTAAAAATCCTAGAAATCATAGAAATATTAAAAACACAAAAAACACAAAATATAATAATAAATATAATAAAGTTAAAACTTTAAAAAATAATAAATATAATACAAAAACTTAAAATAAAATTAAACATAATAAATATTTAAATTTAAATAATAAACTAGTTAAATCAAATAAAATAAAATATGGCGGTACTTTAGGAGAGATGCAAGAAATAGATCTTTTAAAAAATTTTGATAAATTATCTCAAAAATTTACAGAATCTACAGAACCTACTATATATACACAATTATATATAAAAACAAATGAAAATGGAAATGGAAATGGAAATGGAAATGGAAATGGAAATGTTAGAAATGTTGAAAATGTTGGAAATGTTGGAAATGTTGAAAATGAAAATAGAAATGTTGGAAATGTTGGAAATGGAAATAAAAATGGAAATGGA
>Ga0307935_1000867_pt1 | contig 12001 bp, 17 predicted proteins | sample OrgLakmetageno92_FD_201827 | JGI IMG/M metagenome (GOLD analysis project Ga0307935, IMG submission 201827) | Saline water microbial communities from Organic Lake, Antarctica - #92 | ecosystem: Environmental > Aquatic > Non-marine Saline and Alkaline > Saline | place: Antarctica: Organic Lake...
TCAACAGCAAGCCCAGGATCTACAGGATCCAGGTAAGTATGAGAAAGTCCGTAATGCTCAGTCCGGTGGATTCGATTTCTTTGATCCGCTTGGTAATAAAGTCACTCTCAGCCAATACTCTAAGGTCACTCAGAAGCGCCGCGATGAAGTCCTGAAGGATTCACTTGATGTTAAAGACCTACAGTACTTACAGGAGCATTTTAACCTAGAGGATTATATGAACATTAAGGTTCGATCTAAGTCCAATGCGCTAGCTCCTGAAGACCAAGAGTTCATTGATACTGTTGAAGAGCAGAACCCAGACTTGAAGAGCATCCCTCTCAACGACATCATTAAGAAATTCCGTAGCCGCTATAGTGGTTACTACGATCAGGGTACTTCAGAACAGGACGTTGAGCGTTTCTTCGTGGATTCACCTATAGACGAAGGAGAGAGTGATACAAGAAGCAATTTCCAAAGAGTTAAAGACCTAGTAAACCCGAGGCAATAAATGAATAAGTTTCTATTCCTAACGGACGACCAAAAAAACTCTATAGCTAGAGCTAACTCACAGCCTGATGTAAGCCTACAGGGTGCTACAAGCACGTCTGCGTTGCTTAGTGCAACCAACGTTGCCCCTCAGATGAAACTAACCGGTCTTACCGATGAAGAGAAGGCACAACGCCAAGAAGTGAGCCAAAGGCTGAAAGAGACAAATAACCCGTCATATGATGGTGATAAGTTCAGGTTCCTAGATAGTATCAAAGAGAACAGGCTTAGTGAAGTAAGTCTAGACCCGGAAACAAGGTCTAAGCAACTTAAAGATGAACTTGACCGTGGTGATCGAGGCAATCTTCCTGGTATGTCCGTTGAGGAAGCTGCTGAAGATGGATACGTGAAACAGTTTTTTGAATTGGATAGTGATGTTATGGAAGGACACTTCTCTCAACTAACACGCCGTGCTGATGCTGGAGAAGAGGAAGCACAGCGCAAGATAAACCTTATTAGACGTGCTGCTCCTGGACTACAAGAAATATTAAACACAAACCAAGAAGATCAACGCAACAGGAACCGAAGTAACACTGAAAAAGCTATTGATCTAGTAGCTGGTGGTGCTAAAAGATCATTTGCGGGTGTCCGTAACTTTGTGGGCGTTGATTTTTCTATTGGTTCTCTTGACCTTGAAATCGTACAGTCTAGAGCTGAACAGATACTTGATCAGTTTGAGAATGGAGAACTAAACGAGACGCAGTTCAAAGAACAGATGCAAATAATTAGTGAAGAAGCTGGACTGAACTACGATGATTCTTTTGGTGATGCAGCTCGTAAAACTTATGCTAACTTCGGTGAAGCAGCAGTAGACGTCGTTACACTAGGTGGAGTAGGGACTGCTACAAAAACTGCTGCTAAGGTAGCTGGTAAAACAACAGCTAAAAGTACTGCAAAGGTAGCTGGTAAAACAACAGCTAAGAGTACTGCAAAGTTAACATCTAAACAAGCTCTTAAACAGTTTATAAAGAAAACTGCACCAGTTGCCCGACGTGCTGCTGCTGAAGGTGGTGTTATTGGTGCACTAACTTCATTCCAAGGAGAAGACGCTCCTGATGCACAACAAGTACTACTCAGTTCTGTCGTTGGTGCTACTGCTGGTGCAGCTTTAGGTACTGCAATGCCCGCTGTGGGCTCAGTAACCGGAAAAGGTTTCGCTAAAGCAAAAGATCGCATTAAACCTGCATACGCATTCTTTGAAGATTTCATAACTGTACCTGAATTTGCGACTAAAGCTGGAAGAGCTCAGGCGAAAGAAGTAGGCAAAGACCTAGATGAAATATTAAAAGATTACGTAGAAAAGCGTGCTATACAAATATCTGGTGATATTGGTGACAACAAGATAGCTACTGAAGCTGGTAACACTGCCAACAAACAGTTGAGAAAAGATGTACTTGAACTAGGTGGTATATCTGAATCTGCTGTAGAAGATCTGCCTAAATTTGCTAAGCGCAAGAATGGTGGGTCTGCTGATCGTATAATTCAAGAGTTAAACTCTTCTAAAGGCTACACTATACAGAGTGAAGACGAACTTGTTGAAATGCTGCTACGCATAGATGAACCTACAACAGAATTGAAGATTAATAAAAAAGATGCTACTGAACAAGCTATTATTGATTTAACTGAAGGCAATAGCGAAGAAGCTGATATATTCCGCATGACCGTTACATCTGGTAAAGAGATGCTTGATGACATAGCTGCTAGAGACGCTAGAGGAGAACTAGCAGACGGAGCTCCTAAACTTGGTGAAGCACTACCTGAAGGATCTGAACTAACTGCTAATGCTAATCTATCTCCTGGTAATGTGAAGCAACGTATCAATAGAACTACGGACGCTCGACAGGACACAACTGGAACAGTCAATACTACTCAGAAGCAACTCATGAAAAATAAACTACGTGATGAAGCTCGTGGCGCTAATGAAGGATTTGCTGAAGGTCGTCGGACAATGAAAGAAGAATTAATGGAGAAGGTATTTGATAAGCGCCAACGTGTAGCTGAAATCAAGTCAGAGCTTGTCCGTTATGTACAGGAAAACGTAGATCCTGCTCAACGTGGTAAATTACTTGCACGTGTCCGTAGTGCTAAGACTCGTTTGGATCTAGAGAACGCCGTTAACTTTGCCGACAAGACACAGCTCGCTGCTAACAAGAAGAAACTGATTGAAGGACTATCTAAGAATTTTAGAAAACTACAGACCAAGGGCAAGAACGGACTCACCACTGGTAAGTTTACAGCTGACACTCAGATTGCTATAGATCAAGCTAGAACCATAACCAAGATGTCTCGTGAGAACGCTCAGGAGGAGATACAGTCCATCATAGAAGAGTTCTCGGGACAGACACTACCTTTGGCTGCTAAACAGCGTATAGAGCTTCTCAACACGTTTGCTGATGTGAAGAACATGAATGTAAGTCAATTGTCTACAGCCTTTGATAACCTGAATCAGATTAAAGAATTTGGTAAGACTAATCGGTTGGCTAAAGATCAGGCTCGTAAACTACGTATTGATAAAGTGAAAGAAGAAACGTCTAGTCTTATATCTGGAGGCAAGTCTATTGACGAAACAGGTCAAACTGTATTGAAAGATACTGGCGTTAGTGCGTTCTTCCGTAAAATAGATAATTGGCAGCAAGGTTGGGACACTATGCTAGATAAACTATCCCGGTTCGACAAGGGGACTAATAGTTTCGATAGTACTCTAAGCAAGTTTGGTGAAGTCGTACATGCTTCAAGGGCTAAGCAAGTTAAGGGAAACCGTGAGATGTTTTCAGTTGTACAAGACTCCTACGCTTCTATATTTGGAACGTCAAATAAAAAACAGTTGAGACGTTTGCTCCAGCTAAACACAGAAGACAACGTTATTGTAGTAAGAACTGCGGACGGTAAATCTGCTGAAAAAGTAATCTCTAGAAACCAAGCCTACAAGAAGTACATGGAGTGGCAAGATCCTACACTGCGTAATCGTTTTGATGAAATGGGATGGGATCAAAATACAATTGATGATCTGACTGACTATATGGGCCCTAAGCTAAAAGAGTGGGCTGACTGGCAACAAGGAGTATTCTATCCTGAGTACTACAAGACTATCAATAAAGTCTACCGTGACAAGTTTGGTGTAGACCTACCATTCAATAGCAAGTACTCACCTATAATCTCTGAAGCTGACTTCAAATCTGGTGGAGAAGGTTCTAGCTTGCTACAAAAAGAAGTAAAAGAATACGCTAGCACAAGACCGGGAGCATTAAAGAAGAGAGCTTCTAAAGCACCCCTAGCGTTAAACGACGGGGATCAAGTCTTAATCCGTCACATCACTCAGATGGAACACTTTAAAGCTTGGGAAAATAGCATTGGGGATGTCCGTTCTGTATTCAACGATGGGAAAATAAGAGCTGGTATCAAGCAGTACCACGGTGAAGATGCTTTAATGGTTCTAGACAAAATGGTTGAAGACATGGCAACTGATGGAGCTAATCGTAACGCTACTTGGAGAATAGTAGATATGGGTAGAAGAAACTTCACATTGGGTGCTCTTGGTGTCAACCCTGGTGTATTTCTAAAACAGTTGAGTTCAATACCAGCGTTTGCTACAGAGATGCCAGCTGGTAAATGGGCTTCAGGAGTAGCAGATTTTGCGACTGATCCTATAGGTAAATCAAAAATACTTATGAAGTCTGAAGCTATGCAAGCTCGTTACGACATAGGTTACACAAGAGACATGATAGAACTTCAAGCTAAAGACAGCGTAGGCAGACTGAGTAATACTCAAGGTTTCTTAAACAACTTAATGTTTATGACTAAAGCAGGAGACAAGTACGCAATCATGTCTGGTGGCTGGTCTGTGTACAAGCATGAGCTAGCTGAAGGTATCAGCAAGGGTCTATCACACGCTGACGCTGAGAAGGGCGCATTTAAGAAGTTTGATGCAGCTGTTAGCAGGACACAACAGGCTGGTAACGTAGAACATCTAGGACACTTCCAAAGAGGAGGATCAATTCCTAAGCTGTTCACTATGTTTCAGACAGCTCCTAACGCCTACTACAGAATAAGTAGCCGTTCAATAAGGAACATTAAAGAAGGTCGTGGTGACTTGGCTAAGAACCTTAAAGACCTATACATATCGTGGGTAGTTTTACCCACTACATTCCAGTGGGTTGCTGATGGTGGCGAGTTCAAAGCAGACAAGCAAGCTCGTGCAGCTGTGATGGGTCCGGCTGGTGGAGTATTAGCTGTAGGTCAACTACTTGATGCTGGCTCTAAGATGCTTTTCGGAGAAGACTCATATGACAACCCAGGAGTACCGGGTCCTATCATGACAGGAGCAGAAACTTTAGACACTTTCAAGAAAATGATAGATACTATAAATTCAGAGGATATAACATCCGCAGAAGTATGGGATCTTGTTGACGATATAGCTGATACTGCTGGACCGCTTACTGGTCTACCTGGAGCATCAGTATCTAGGGCAGTCGAAGGAGTGCAGACAGTTATTGGAGGAGAAGGAAAATCAGGTCAACAAACATTTGAAGTAGAAAACAATGTGAGTAATCTCCTAAAAGGGGTATTATATGGTAAGTACGGAACCGCTGAAGGATCTGAATTTGCCGATGAGAACTTTGGCAATAAGAAATCAGATGACAAGAAGTCGGAACCTTCCAGTATTAGAGGCAACTCGTCTACACGTAAGAACCAATCAATAAGAAGGAACCAATAGAATGATCAAAGAATACACACTCAAAGTAGCAAAGACTGGACGATACATGTACTACGGCGTAAAAGCTGATGGTAAAAGGTCTTTGGTTAAGATAGACGACATCCCGCAAGTAGTGATGGATAATCTAACTCCTAACAACTCTGAGTACACGTACGAACCGAACAGCACAAACCCCAACCCGGTATTAGCTGATGCGGAAGACGGCGTGTCGGACGATACTTCAGTCATAGATGACAAGGGATACAATACCGAGTCAATCACTGAAGCTGGTGTAGTTGATATGGACGAGCCTGAAAAGAATGAACCCCAAGATGAAGCGTCTCGTGCCGGTCAAGATACTAGTACTGTTAACAAGGTCGGATCAATCGATTTAACTCAGTGCCTATTCCAAGACGGAGGACCTGAAAGAAACAAGTTTGTAAACTTAGTGAGTGTCCGTCTGTGCGAGAACTGTTACCAGACAAAGACTACAGGAAAAGTTGTACAAAAAATAAATGAGATAAGAAAATAAAAATGCCAAAACAAACGACACTAGAGAGGTTAGCCGTGCTAGAAGAAAAAGTAGAGACTGGATTCAAAGCTACTAATAAAAGAATTGATGAGTATTCAGAAGAATCAAAATCTTTTCATACTGAATTAATGACAACCCTACTAACTAATTTGGCGGATATGTAATGGAAAACCTTAATATAATTCTAAACATTCTCTCCGTAGTCGCAGTCATCGGGTCGGCTTATATAATTCTTGGCTCAAAAGTTAAGAGTGAAAATCTTAAAGACCTTAAAGACCGAGTTGAATTACTTGAAAAAGAACGAGAAACATCTAAAGAGCAACATTTTGCAAATCAGAAAGCTATCTCCAACCTTGAAGGGCAACTAGCTACTTATAAGCAAATCCCCCTGGTTAGTATTGCCGACTCCCTGAAAGAGATAGGTACATCAAACAGACTAATCCTAGCTAGGCTAGATAGGTCGGCAGAAAATGACGGTGTATTAGTTCACACTGACCCAGGGCAACCGTTAGACGTAAAAAAAACAAGGAGTAAATAATGGCACGACTACATACACCGTTCTATCCAGCTCATCCGAGCAACTACACTAAGACAAATAGGGTATCTAGTGGAAGCAGTCGTAATAGCAGCGTACGCTGCTAAGAAGTAATTAAAGAAAGATAGGAATAAAATGTCATATACATCATTTAAAAACAAATGGATAGGTAAGAGAAAAGATTACGATAGAGTCTACGGATACCAGTGCGTAGATCTAATTAAAGTATTCGCACACGAAGAATACGGACTTAAAGCTGGTGCTTGGGGTAATGCAGTAGATTACTGGTACAACCCAAACAAGACCCTTCTAACTAAGTTCACACGTATATCAACTAAGAGTGCTCGTAAAGGTGACATCGTTATCTTCAAGGGTGTCAACGGAAACCCATACGGACACATCGGAATTGCTGATGCGAACGCTGGATGGTTATACGTTAAGACTCTAGAGCAGAACGGATCTTCTGGTAATGGATCAGGCGTAGGCGGCAACGCAATACGTGTCCGTTCAATTAGGAAGACACGTATAATAGGCGTATTACGACCACGGACAGCGAAGCCATCACTAGCTATGCCAGCTGTAGGAAGTAGAATAAAACTACATCCTCAAGATATCCGTACGACTTGGAAGGTTGGTAAGACTTCAAAAGCTGGAACTATCCGAGTCACATCAAATGAGTTCACTTACATTGTTAGAGGATATGATCCTATATACGCTGGTCGTATAATCATCAATTCTAAATCAGGTGGTGGAAACGGAGTAGCACTATCACTGTACTACTTCAACGGAATTAAAATACCTAAATGGACGAAAGTCTAAGGAGAAACAAATGTTAAAAAATCTATATAACTTCCTAGTAGTAGGAAACCAAAAAGCGGTCATCGCATTCGTACTAACGTTTGTAGGTGGATTGGGTCTCCAAGTCGGAGGCGTAAACATACTAGATGTAACAGTACGTGAACTAATTGCTAGCGGTATCACAGGGGCAATCGCTTCTGCTGGTGTATACATTAAAGGCAATAATAAATAAAGTACTTGTGCTAAGATAGGGTTGTCAGGTCATACTGACCAAAAACACAAACCCTGAAAATAATAAAGGCTCTATCTCGTAGGGTCTTTATTATTTTTATCTTAAACAAGCCTTGCCTACGATGGTTCCTGTTTTAGTCATCTTGAAAAAGGCTGTCCGTAAATCGTTTGAGTATATAGTTATAGAGTGAACCCCAAACCTCTCGGAGTTATTACTATACTTGTAGTCTTCTAAGCATCTTAGGAGCATCTGGTATCCGTCATCGTCATCGTATTTTAATATTAATTTATTCATAATACTATCGGCAGAAGAACTGTCCGTCTATTTGTACAATCTCTTTCAAGCAGTCATTAGAGCTACTGTAAGGGCTTCCAGGGTCTTTATACTCTACATTACCATTCACTACTACTAGATACACTAAGCAAGCGCTCAGTGCTGCAAGCATTATTGTCATTATCCAATTGATTTTATTCTCGTTACTCATACTATCCATCCTTCTAATATTCCTGATGCTTCGCTCTGCAAGTAAGATCTCTTAATAAATATCTTATCTACCCTGTCTCGCCGTCTCTCAGCCTGTCTAAGCTGCTTTAGCAACTCAGGCGTGTCCTTTACCGACTTTCCGTATCCAACGTCTCCAGTGGCTCCACAGTTGCTACAATACATTTCATCAATATCATACCAAGTTATAGAAACTACGGGGTACTGGCAGTTATCGCAGACTTTCATTCTGCCTTAGCTCCCATGCACCAGCAGTAAGCATCGTGGTCAACTTGACTATCTGGATAATGGTGCATCGATCCGGTTAATTCAATCTCTTCATCCTCTGGCTCGTCTGGTTCTATCACCTCACTAGTCTGTACACCCTTGTCATCAAATATCTCAGATTTTCCAACCAAGTCCTTTTTAAGGACAACAGTAACATCTTCGCGCTGTTGCTTGGGATCTTTAATAATGTATGACTTGTTTGTTTCTTTGGCTACTTCGTATTCACCCACATCTAAGTAAGGTCTACGGACAATCACTTGAATTTTTCTATGTAGAACAATTTTCATTTTACCCTCTCTTACTTTTACCAAATCTTGCCAGTTATTTTTTCTAATTCCTTAACCTTAGCTTTGTAGATCTCGAACATCTCTTCTAGCTCTATAACGTTGAACACCTTTGAAATGCTACGGACATCAATTAAGTCATTAACTACGTCTTCTCCGTACCGCTGTCGCATCTCTACGATGTATCCAGCCCAGTTACCTTTAAGGTTCATATTGCAGTTGTAACATTGCGCGTGTACATTCTTTTCGTTATACCTTATGTTGGTCTTCTGAGCTGTTACAAAGTGTCCACCTTGGAGCTTCTTGATAGGGTAGAACTTATTGCAGCTGACACATAGACATCCGGTCTCGTTGTTCCTTGGGTTCCTATCTGCGTATGCAATGCAATCACGCAACCGTACGTATCTGCTAAAGGTTGCCCATAGCTTTTCGTGCCACCATGAAACGCTACCTGGTTTTAATTTTCTTTTTGCGATAGTGGATTCCCCTTAGTTTAGATTCCTGACAACTTCTTTCTCGTAGGAGAGCTTACTCCTGGCTGACGAGATAGTTTCCTTAGCCACGTCCCAAGAACCTTGGAGCCTGTCTGCGACAAGCTGCGATTCATTGTACTGATTCTGTGCTTCGTCCGTATTAAGGTACTTGGAAACATTCTGTGCGTAGGTGACTGTTTTCTTTTCTTCAACTGCATTGTGTATCGCTTGACCTTTCGCTTTTTTGAACCTGTGTTCCATAGCTCGTGCCATGAAACGGGCAATAGTTTTGTTTCTATCTAGTGCGTCCATTAGCTCTGTGAAGTCTAGGATCTTGCCTGACAGGATGTCCAACTGGGTCTGACTCTTCATCAAGTCTGAACGCCAGTCGTTGACATCTGTGATAATGTCCTCACATTCCTGTAAGAACGCATCCCAGCTATCGTTGGAAGCTAGTATTGCACTAGCCTCCTTAACGAGAGTCCTGCTCATCCGATCATTTCTTTCTCTTCATCAGTCATGTCTTCAGTTTCACCGCCACCCATTGTGTTACGGACAGCTTCTCGTTCCATGAATGCTTTTAGGGACATTGAACCTTTAACCATTTTCTCGACATCAACTGCATCAGCTAATTCAATTTCAGTAGCAGTCATCTTCTTCTTAGTTGGATCAGGTGTGACTACGTAGTATTCAGCAGGACTCTTCTCAGTACGTTCGATATCTATGTCGTACATAGTTACATCGCCCCACTTGCTGTTCTTGGCAAGCTGCTTAACTTTACTAAAGATAGATGTGCTAGCTGAGTAGACCATAGCTTCTTTACTGTCGCGGTCAATGACTACCCAAGTATATTCAGCTGATACTTTCATATCCACTGTGTCTTTAATATCCTGTACTTCGTCTGAGCTTAGTGCGGACACTTCTTCAGCGTCCATGAACTTCTTGGTTGTATCGTCCCAGATCTTTAATCTAATGTATGGCTCTGAAGCAATACGGATTGAGATCTTGTCGCCCTTCTTGGACATTTTCAAGTATCCACCTGAGCTATTTGACGTTGGTTCGTGATCGTATGGGTCGTATGACATATGTATCTCCTTAAAGTATTTCTATTATTTTAATTACTGATTGATGATCTGTATCGTACTGTTCAATTTTCTCTCCGTTTTCACTCTCTACCGTGACTGTGTACATAGTATGCTCTGTGCTATCCGGAAATAACTCATCGATATCGTTACTCTTCATAATTAGACCGTATGCTTGCCTTCAACACCACGCGCTGAACGTTCAACTGATCTATGCTTCATGGCTTGCATTGCTTCTTGGATCTTAGTTATAGCGATTGAATTTCCTCTATCGTAGTACTTCGATTTATTGAAGAACTCTAACCGTTGCATTGCTGCGTAAAGCACGTCTTCTACGAATGCTCCGTTCGGTGCTGCTAGCTCATCCGTTCCTTCTTGTCCGCGTGGACCATTCTGCCATCTAATATCAACCCCTGTACTTTTAACTGATCCACCAGTAGGGTTATAGTCTTCGTCAACTACGTTACTTGCGTCAAAGACTCCATTTACACCGTAGTATGTGTAGAATCGCGCTCCTGTCTGGTAAGTTCCTTCTTCTAGTGATGGTCCCATTATTATTTCTCCTCTTTCGTTAATTCTGCTTGTTTCTCACGATGCTTCGCCCACCTAGCTGTGACTGCCTTCTTAGCAGTATCAGAGTTGAACATTGTCGTTGCGTTCTCTCGGCTTTTCTTCCCATTGATGGAGTAAAAGTCGTCGCCGTGTCTTTCTTTCGTTGTTTCGACTTGAGAACGACTACGCTCTACTTCATCTGAAGTTTTGCGTGCTCTCATATAACTCCTTTCATTTATTTACTGTAACCTTTTGACATCTTGCGTTCAAAGAACTTCATGCTAGTCTTTACTGCATGTAACTGTTTGAACCAATCAATCGCTTCTTCTACCTCAGTGTTGATACCAACGCTGAATCGTTCTACCTTCTTAGAAGCGTTCCAGACCATGTGTCCGTCAAACTTAAATTCAGGGTTCTCTTCTACATACGCTATGTGGTATCCAGCTGTCTGCGCCCAGTACTCCGGGTACACGCCATCAGGATACTGATAGGTCGGATTGGTTGTCTTGAAATCGATCAAGTAAACTTTACCGTTAACTCTACAGATAGAATCGAACATTCCACAGAAACCATATTTACGTGAGTAGACTTTTTCCTCTACGCCGATAACTTCTACATCGTTAGACTTAAACCAACGGACAAACTCCTGCAAGCTAACTTGCATAGTCGCTGACTCTGCTACTTGTTCTTCCTTATTAGGATCGAACGGTACGTTAGGCACTGGAGGTAATTCTTCACCAGCTTTAGCAGCTCGTAAGAATAGTTCCATCCAATCGTGACAGAATGAACCAACGTCTCGTCCACGATCTGCAACTGCGTCTGATGCACCTACAGCTCTGGCAGCTATCTCATCTAAGTCTTCCGCGCTATAAGGTATACCGGCTTTAAGAACACCAGGCATACTTTCGTCACGAATGACTGTCCATTTGCCGTCAACTTTCTTACGTCGAGATCCAAAGGCTGTCTTAGTTACAAGACCTTTAGCCCATGGTATTAGTACACCTGACTTGTCCATGACTCCGGTGTATGTAGTAACACCACTAAGTCTTTTATTGTCCAAGGCTTCAGCTGCGTCATCAATGTAATATCTGTGTGAAACAGGATAGAACCTAAGTTTAACTTGACCACCATAATGAATAGACTCTTCGTATATTGGTTTATCCTTTGGCATTTTTACCGTCCTTGAATAGTCGTGAGTGTCGTCTTAGTAAGTTAGCTTTCTGTCTGTAATCCTCCACAGGCTCTCCGTCTATACAGTCTTCATGAAAAGTGTGTCCGTCTGAGCTACTGTATGTAGTTTCGTAAGTTATTGCATTAGCCTTCACATCGACAGGGGATACCCATTCCGTAGACCAAAACGTAGTGTCTGGGCATATGTCAAGTACAAGATCACCATCACGGTCTATCCTATCTACCTTAGCTGTTTGCCCCATGTATTGTAGGTGGTCACTCTCTACATCAACTGAATCAGTGGTAAGATCCTCCAGATCTTTGTGGATCTTCACCATATCTCCTACTTTGTAT
>Ga0307935_1000868_pt1 | contig 12000 bp, 8 predicted proteins | sample OrgLakmetageno92_FD_201827 | JGI IMG/M metagenome (GOLD analysis project Ga0307935, IMG submission 201827) | Saline water microbial communities from Organic Lake, Antarctica - #92 | ecosystem: Environmental > Aquatic > Non-marine Saline and Alkaline > Saline | place: Antarctica: Organic Lake...
TACACCAGTCGCCCTCATGACGGCAAATATTCGATCTAGAACTTTCACGTCCTTGCCACTCTCAAGTGCCCAAATGTAGGACTGGCTGACATTCAGTTGATCAGCCAGTTGTCGCTGGGTTAACCCCGCTGCAAGGCGCCCTTGCTGCAACAGCAACCCAAGCCCCTCAGAATCTCTCACGGTTCCGCGTAGCGTTCCCATAACCCTCCCAATTCATTGTCAAGAATAGAGTATCTGACTAAGTTTTCATAGTCAAAATAATTTACTAGGTTTTTGTAGTCAATTCGTTTGACTAGGTTTTTACATTCAGTTAGACCGACAGAATGCCCCACCTTGGCGATTGCATTCTCACAAACGAGAATCCAAAGTGCTTCCGAGAGGTCTGCGGGAAAGGGTTTGGCTTTTGAAGCCAGGCCTTATGGCAGAAGTTCAAAAGGGGCGGGAGAACGCTAAATGTCAGAGGGCTGCGCCAGCGTAGCCACAGCATCAAGAATGGCAGCGCTAAGTAACTGGCTAGCTTCCTAGCAACCCGGTCCCACGACCTCGGGTGCTCCAGTACAAGATGCGGCTCTAGAAACCTCTAGACCAAGGCGTGGGGCTAAAGCCCCTGAACACTAGGAGGCATCATGATTAACGAGAACACCAGGTATGACCCAAAGAACTGCAGGCTCTATAAACCTGGCCACAAGACCCACTATGTGCAGTGCAATGTGATGAGAGATAAAAAGCGTTATCAGGCAAAGGTTGAACTGATTTCTCCATACTCCTTGCGGGTAACCACAAGGGCACAAGCTCAGGTTCTCTAATACCACGATGCAGTAGCCCTGCAACAGAAGTGCCTAATGGCAATAGATGGAAACATCCAGTACTGCCCGGAATCAAACCTGCTCTATGTCAAGACCAATGGTCCAACTGGCAACACCAGGGGATCTTGGTTTCCTGCCTACCTGAGCAGGGAAGATCTCACTATGTGCGCTAGCTCGGACAGTGACAGTGGCTATTTCATAAATGGGAGTAATGGCAGTGATGGTCAAATACCGCGCGGATAGACTGAAGAAACAGTTTGTCGTTTTTCATAGAGGGGCTAGGGGGAGTCAGTGTCAAACTTAACTGACTATCAGGCTAAGTATTTTGCGCATGAACTAAGGCGCAGTTACGCCAACGATCATGTTGGCAAACTGGCTGGACTGCTCTTTGATGCTCAAGTCGAGCCAAAACCTCACCAGATCGATGCTGCTCTCTTTGCGCTGCAGACGCCTTTTTTGCGCGGCGTAATTATGGCGGACGAGGTTGGCCTTGGCAAAACCATTGAAGCGGGAATTGTCATAACACAGCACTGGTCGGAGCGTAAGCGTTCGATTTTGATTGTGACCCCGTCTAGTTTGCGTCAGCAGTGGAAACAGGAGCTACTCGAAAAGTTTCTGATTCCTGCCACTGTCCTTGACACCAAAAATAAGGACACACTTCTTGCGCAGGGGTCGGCAGGACAAGCAGAAGTCCTGATCTGTTCCTATGAGTTTGCCCAGCGACACGAATCAACCCTGCTTCGGAGCTGGGATTTGATCATCGCCGACGAGGCTCACCGCCTGAGAAACCACTGGACAGGCAAAGGTAAAACCGCCGAGGCCATGAGTCACATCTTCGCCGGAGCTCACAAGTGCGTGCTTTTGACTGCAACTCCACTACAGAACAAACTTGAGGAACTTTACGGCCTGGTTTCAGTCTTTGACCCTGACTATTTCTATTCGCTTGATGCCTTCCGTGAGCGATACATCAAAGGTGGCAGCCTGGGCAATGGAGACGATCTAGCAGACCGTGTAGCGACCATAGCCAAGCGAACTTTGCGAAGGGATGCTGAGAAGTACATTCACTTCACCAAGCGAAACCCTCTCACTGTTGAGTTCACACCTAGCGAAGAAGAGCGCAGGCTCTATCACCTAGTCAATGAGTATCTTCAGAGAGACGAGTTGTTTGCTTTCAGTGCGAGCCAACGCCACTTGGCCGCTCTAATCATTCGCAAGCGACTTGGCTCTTCCACTTATGCCGTATCAAGCACCTTGGAGCGGATTTCGAATCGTTTGGAGGCAGAGACACTCGAAGGTGTAGCTAGATCGAATTCGGGCAAGATCATCGCCGCAGACTTCGAGCCTGAGGACCTAACTGACGAAGAGCTCGAAGAAGCTGAAATCATTGAATTTGGGCCAGGTTCAGAGGAATCAGCCGCCTCAAATTCTGAGCGCACGCGCATGATGATTGCTGAGGTGGCAGAACTCCGAGAGTACGCAGCACTAGCAAAATCTATCACCGTGAACCAAAAAGCGGTGAAGCTTTCTGATGCCCTAGATAGAGGGTTTGCTCGTTTGAATGAGCTGGGGGCACCTGAGAAAGCGATTATTTTCACCGACTCCACCAAGACTCAGGAGTACATTGCTCGCTCACTTCGGGCCGATGGCAAGGGCGACGGAATCGTTCTTTTCAATGGTTCGAATGATGCACCCGATCAAAGCGCTATTTACAAAGCCTGGCTTGAGAAGAACAAGGGCAGCGACCTAGTCACTGGCATTGGTTCAGCGGACAGACGCAAAGCTCTAGTCGACTACTTCCGCGATGAGGGCAAGATCATGATTGCCACCGAAGCCGCTGCTGAGGGCATTAATCTGCAGTTCTGTTCCATGCTCGTGAACTATGACCTGCCTTGGAATCCACAGAGGGTGGAGCAGAGAATCGGCCGTATCCACCGATATGGCCAAAAGTTTGACGTAGTTGTTGCTAACTTCTCAAACAAGGGCAACATCGCCGAGCAACGAATTCTTGAGTTGCTCTCTAACAAGTTCAAACTTTTCTCTAGCGTTTTTGGCGCATCGGACGAAGTTCTGGGTGCCATCGAAGACGGCTTTGACTTTGAAAAGAAAATCAGCGAGATTCTGAACTCAAGCCGAACCGACGCCGAAATTGACTCAGCATTTCAGGAACTCGAAACCTTGTTTGCAACAGACATCTCGAAAGAAATGGCTAGCGCAAAGGCAAAAGTATTCTACAGTCTCGATCCACATGTTCAAGATCGTTTAAAGGCCTACGACTCCCAATCTGGTGATGTGCTGAACAAGTTTGAACGTCTTCTATTAGAGGTGACAAAACACGAGCTTGAACAGTTCGCAACGTTTGAGGGTGATGGACGTCACTTTGTTCTAAACGAGTCACCAGTAAAAGATGCAGAACCAGGTCGGTATTTCTTCAAGAGCCAGCCACTCGACAACGCTCACCAATACAGGTACTCAAGCCCCCTAGCCCAGCACGTACTCGATTCTGCCATCGCGTCTGAAACACCTACCGCCGAGCTGACATTTTCTCTCGCAGAGTCCTCCCGTGCCAGCGCAGCGGTCAAGGCGCTCGCGGGGGAGACGGGCACTATGACCGTGGATTTGGTCACGTACTCGATGAAAGCTCGTGATGAACTAATTGCCGAATCTTATTTTCTTGCAGGGGCCATGACTTCAAAGGGGCAGTGGTTGGATTCGGAATATGTCTTCGATATCCTTGAGCTAACTTGTGTTGAAGAGGCAGACCTGAATGGATCACCAAATCTGAGTGCTTTCGATAATCACTTAGACGCTCAAAGACAGCGCTTAGAACGTGAGGTCCAGGCAAGGAATTCTCGCTACTACGATCAGCAAGAAGAGTTGCTCTACCGAAACCAGCAGGACCGAAAGGCAGAACACGAAAGTCAAATCAGAGAGTTCAAGGCTAAGGAGAAGGAAGCTCGCAAAACAGCAAAAAACTCCGACGACCCCATGGAACAGCTTCGACTCAAAAAAGTCGCTCGCCGTTGGGAACAAAAGGCAGAGGACGCCGATGATGAGTTTAGAGACCTCAAGAAGAAGCTTCGTGAAGAGTCGGACAAGTACCTAGAGCTCATCGAGCAGGCGCTCAAGGGCGTCCAGCAGAGCGAGCACATTTTTACAATTAACTGGAAGATCGTCGCCTAAAGGCGGGCGACCGATGAGGAGATAAAACCAATGAGCGAAGACATTTTTGAGACACCCTCATCCACCCCGAATTTTCAAACAGAGCTTGCAGAACAATTAGCACAAATTGTTCCAGAGGCAATTGCCGATGGAAAAATCGATGTAAGTAAGCTTCAAGAATTGCTCGCTCAAGATGTGGCAGAGACATCCGAAAGGTTTGGGCTTTTCTGGCCAGGGAAGCAACGAGCTTTGAGGGTAGCGCAGATGCCTACCAGTGCAACTCTCAGGCCTGAACCTGAAAAGTCAAAAGATTGGGACACCACGAAGAATATTTTTATCGAAGGTGACAATCTCGAAGTGTTGAAGATTTTGCAGAAGCACTATCACGGCAAAATCAAAATGATCTACATCGATCCGCCTTACAACACGGGCAGCGACTTTGTTTACCCAGACAACTACCAAGAGGGCCTTGAAAATTACCTGGAATGGACTCGCCAAGTCAATGAAGACGGCAAGAAGATTTCTACGAACAGTGAATCTGAAGGCAGATACCATTCCAATTGGTTGTCCATGATGTATCCGAGGCTTAAGTTTGCCCGAAACCTACTTCGAGACGACGGGCTGATAGCCGTTCACATTGACGAAAATGAGTACTCAAATCTAGAAAAGCTTTTGAACGAGATATTTGGGGAATCTAACAACCTAGGCACTGTCATCTGGGACAAGCGAAACCCCAAAGGAGAAGTCAGGGGCGTGGCACATCAGCATGAGTCCATCCTCTTCTTTTCTCGTAACATCGAAGTATTTGCCAAGGCTGACTATTTCTTTAGACAAAAGGAAAATGCAGAAGCCATGGTCCGAAAAGCCCTAGACCTCTTTAAGAAAAGCGACCCAGACAGGATAAAAGCGCAAGGTGAATATCAAAAGTGGCTAGCGTCAAAGGCGAAGTCACTAAGTGGAGGTGAAGCGGCGTATAGATTTATCGATGACAATGGCGACGCATACAGACCTGTCTCCATGGCTGCGCCTGACAAGCCCGAAACCAGATCACACAGACCGCTGATTCACTCAGTAACTCAGAAACCTTGCCCAGTCCCAGAAAAGGGATGGAGGTATCCAGACATTTCTATGGACGCTCTGCTGGCGTCCAATCAAGTGCTTTTTGGCGTCGATGAAACAACCCAACCCCAACGAAAATACCTGTTGAAGGAAAATTTAACCGAACGCGTTCCATCCCTCTTGTACTTCGGAGGAAGCGATGATGCGGTGGGTTTGCCATTCGATAATCCCAAGCCGCTTTACGTGGCAAAACGAATAATTGGATCAATTTGCCAGGACTCGGACATTGTTTTGGACTTCTTTGCGGGAAGCTCTACAACCGCCCATGCAGTCATGGAGCTCAATCTTGAAGATGGCGGAACGCGAAACTTCATTATGGTGCAATTGCCCGAGCCCACCAACGAAAAGTCGCTGGCTAGAAAACAAGGCTATGAGACAATTTCCGAGCTTTCCCGAGAGCGAATAGTTAGGGCGGCCGACAGTATTTCTCAAAAGCTTGAAGGCGATGGGTTGCCGCCCGACCTCGGGTTTAGGTCATTTAAGTTGAGCGATTCGCTATTTGCCAAGTGGCGCGCTGAAAGCGAAATCGAAATGACGGCCCTTGAACAGCATTTGTTTAGTCTTCGAGGAACTGCGGCGGACGAGGCCTCTCCGCATGACCTGCTTGCTGAAGTACTTTTGAAGCTAGGTTTCTCCTTGACCGAATCAATTTCTCAATTTACTATCGATGGCCTTCCAGTTTTATCGGTTGGTGATGGAGTTGTGTTGGCCTATCTGGATGAAAGAGTCAAGCCTTCGTTGGACACACTTCGCTCGATTTTGGATCCTGCCCCGACAAGGTTCATCATCCTCGAAGATTCATTCCACGGCGATGATGAGCTGAAAACCAATCTCGCGCAGCTATGCAAGAGTAAAAACATTGAACTGTGGACTGCCTAGTGAGAAGTTCAAATTTCAAGTTTGATAATTCTCAAGAGTTCCAACTTGCTGCAATTCGTTCGGTTGTAAATCTCTTTGAAGGTCAGCCTAATGATGCTCAGGCGTTAACTACCACCCTCTCTAGCGTCATTTCGGTCGAGAACCATGAGTTGCTGGACTTTGCCCATTCGTTTGAAGTGGGTGCGGTCGGAAACAAGCTAATAGTAGACAGAGAGCTGATTCTTTCAAACCTACAATCCGTCCAAGACTCGAATGGCCTTGAGGTTGCAAAGCACTTAGAGGGCGACGCCCTTGAGTTTGACATCGAGATGGAGACTGGAACTGGAAAAACTTATGTCTATTTGCGCACCATTTTTGAACTTGCGAAAAATTACAACTTCACGAAATTTGTGATTCTCGTTCCGAGCGTTGCCATCCGTGAGGGTGTTGCAACAAGTATTCGGCTAATGAAAGAGCACTTCAGGTCAATTTACCCAGCCACACCTTTCGATTGGCAGGTCTATAGTGGCAAGAACCCCGAAGAAGTTCAAGGTTTCGCTACTTCAACAAGCATCCAAATTCTGATCATGACGATCGATTCGGTACGTGGCGATGCAAATAATCGCGTGATGCATCAAACACGCGACAAGCTAAATGGTCTGAGCCCACTTGATTATCTGAAAGCTACGCGCCCAATCGTGATCATGGATGAGCCACAGAATATGGAGTCTCTCCTCAGCCAGACATCCATCGGCAAGCTCGATCCAGCTTTTACGCTTCGCTATTCAGCTACGCACAAAATCACTCGTAATCTTGTCTATCGCCTAGACCCAGTTGACGCCCACGAGCTCGGCCTTGTAAAACAAATCGCTGTTTCTGATGTTCAACAGTTAGGTGCTGATGCTGCTCCTTACATAAAGCTCGTTTCGGTCAAGCGGGAACCAACATGGAGTGCCCGTCTTGAACTTTCTTGCCGAGATGCAAGAGGAAACCTTCAGCGTAAAGAGGTTAATGTTCGGCAGAACCTGGAGTTATCGGACCCGCGATTAACAGACAACTCAGCATATGAAGATATCTGGGTTTCGGAAATGAATATTGGCTCATCCACTGACCCAGCATTTATCGAGCTAAACCTTCATGGGATGCTCTCAGAGGGTGAATCTATTGGTGGCGCCAACACTGCGATTTATAGAGAAATGATCCGCGAAACCATTCGCGAGCATTTGCGCAAGGAGCAGCAGCTACGGGCCAAAGGCATCAAAGTTTTGAGTCTGTTCTTTGTGGACAAAGTTGCCAGTTATATGGGCGAGGGTGCCACAAACCTCGATGCCAATGGTGACTTTGCTAAATGGTTTGACGAGCTATTCCTAGAAGAAACTGCAAAGAATCCAAAGTGGGGTGAGTTGTTCACCACTCATCCAAGTCAAATGCGCAAAGCGTACTTTTCACAACTTAAGAGGGGTAAAGCCACCGTGGCGCAGGACACACGTGGTTCGACCAAAGCAGATGACGACGCATATGAGTTGATCATGAAAGATAAGCAACGCTTGCTTGATCAGAATGAGCCAGTGCGTTTTATCTTCAGCCACTCCGCTTTGCGTGAGGGTTGGGACAACCCAAATGTCTTTCAAATTTGCACCCTGAGAGAAATGGGCGCGGAAGTTGAAAGGCGCCAAACAATCGGTCGTGGCCTCAGGCTCCCAGTTATGCAAACCGAGCAGGGTTATGAACGAGTATCGGATAGAGGCATAGCTTCACTAACAGTCATTGCGAACGAGTCTTACCAAAATTTTGCAAAGTCTCTCCAAAATGAGTACAAGGCGAATGGCATTCAAATTGGCAAGGTGCGGGTTAATGAATTCGCCAAGATTCCCGCGCTCACTGATGACGGAATTTACACGGAAGCCAACCTTGGTTTTGCTAAGTCTCAAATCATCTTTGAACACCTCACTGCCACTGGTTTTTTGGCGGATGGGCAGGTCACTTCAAAATTCATTCCAGACTCAATAGGGTTCAGCCTCACTCTCCTGGGGGACTTAGATCGCTATGAGGCGCACGTAGTTGAACTCATGCGAAATGCGTCACTTGAAAAGTTTGTCAAACCCAAGAGCAAGCGACAAAACCGCGTATTAAACAAGGCCGTCTATTTGAGCCCAGAGTTCGAAGCTTTTTGGGAGTCAATTAGTCGTAGATCTACATATCGGGTTTCAATCAATCGCGAGAATCTCATCGATTCAATAGTCAAGTCGATCCAGGCCGCGCCCCAGATACCGCCACTGCGAGTTGAAGTTACTAGGGCAGGCATCAAAGTTGTTCGTGGCGGTGCAAAGAGTGATGAGCTAAGCTCTCGATCAACACTTCTGCAGGGATCGTACGAGCTTCCCGACATCCTCTCTGAACTACAAAATGCAACTTCCCTTACGCGTTGGTCAATCGTGGACATCCTTGTACGTAGTGAAAGGCTTGCCGAGTTTATAGGTAATCCAAACGATTTCATTTCAACGGCTAAGAGAGTAATTCAGGCCGAGTTGGCAAAGCTGGTTGTGGACGGCATCCAGTACGAGCGCATCGCTGGTTCGTTATATGAGCTCCGTGAGTTGCAAAAAGATGGTGAAGAAGAAAAGGACCGCTTCCTAGACCAGTTGTATAGGGTCAAGAATTCAGGAAAGTCGGACTTCGACTATGTTGTCTTCGATTCAGATGTTGAGCGCCAGTTTGCAGAGAAGTTGGATAGCCGTGAGGATGTCAAGTTCTTCATGAAATTGCCAGCGAAGTTCAAGATTCCGACGCCCGTGGGCGACTACAACCCAGACTGGGCAATCATCAAACAGGTTGATGGCGAGGATCGTCTCTACATGATCCGTGAGACCAAGTCGACGCTCGATGAGCTGAAGCTGCGGCCAACTGAAGCAGCGAAGATAGCCTCTGCAAGACAGCACTTCAAGGCGATTGGCATTGACAACTATGAGGTTTCTGCGCCCGAAGCCTGGAACCTTTGATGGAGATTTTGACAGCGCTAATTGCGGGAGTAGCAGCCTTCTTCGGCTCCTGGCTCGCCCCATTTTCCAAAGATAGGGCACTTGCCCAAGAAGAATCCAGGACTCACAAGCGCAACCTGCTTTCGGACGCCCGTGAGGCGATTCAATGGTTTAGCGGCCATGACCCTAGGACGTCATTCATCAACGATGCTAAGTATCTGGCCATTAGGCCATATCTTGAGGCCGACCTCATCGCTGAAATCGAGACACCTTTTCAGCCTGGAGCCCCCATTCAGGTTCACGTCAATCGTGAATGGGGGTCGCCAAGCCTGGACAAATTTCGTAGCGCTGTAGACGAACTGGAAAAGAAGTGGTTCAAAAAGTAGCTGGCTTGATTCCGTTTTGATTCCGTTCACTGGGCGGAAACGGACGTAACTGGATATATCTGCAAAGGGCGGCTTGACTAATAAAATACTGGGGTAAATTGCCATTACCCCTGCATATAGAGCTATTGCAACATAACTACGGATCTGAAGGTCATGAATGAAGCTCGTCTTCGTGCAGGCGGTCTATCAAGTCCCACTTCTCAAGATATTCATTGAGCCATCCCTCCTGTTGTCCTAAGGAGTTGTCTCTCAGTCTTCGGAATTTGGTTTCGTTGTGCGCCTGTCCGTTCTTGCCGGGGGTTGCAAGCCATGTTGAATGGTCGAGTCTTATTGCTTCAGCAGCGACTGCGGCTGGCATCACAAAATCTCGTGGTTGATCTGGTTCAAAATCTACAAAACAGAAAAATAGATCGGATTCTGTTTGGCTTTCGTGCTTTTCTTGCATGTGCCAACCGAGGCCCCCTCCCGCTTGTCTTGACTTGCCCTGCACTAGACATGGAAGTCGACCATTAAGAAAGTTAACAAGAATGTCTGCCTTGCGAGCACCCCTCGGGGCTTGTGCAGCTAAAATCCCTCGAGAGAGCAGTCTGGAAAGAAAAAGGTGCTCTCCAGCCGCACCGGTTAGTTGGGTGTCGATTTTATTTGGCATTTGAATCTCCCTTCACTCAAGCCTATGTAAGGGGCCTCTACTCACCTGGAAAACATCGCTTGTTTGACTAGTCAAGCTCTCTTTTTTCGATGTCCAAATCCAAAGTGATTGCAATCTGGTCAAGAAACTCGACGGTTGTAGCAAACCATTCGGTGCCACCTGATCTTGCAAGTGTCTTTGAATGTCCAGCAGAGGCTAGCAACTGATGGAACTTCTTCTCTAACGCTCCATAAGGATTATGTGAATCGTCGGTCAGTTTTGCGTTGCTCGTGTAAACCCGAAGGACCACTGGATCCTCTGGCATCGCGGTAGACCTGAGTTGGTCTGCGATTCGCTGTTCCACGACTCGTCCTGTTTGTCCAATCTTGAACCAAAATCTTTCTGGGTCAACTTTTGCTGGGACAATTAGGTAGGTCGGAAAAGTGTAGACATAGACCCCACCCATTTGTTCAACCTTCTCGGTTAGCTGATCTGAAGCCTGAGTTAGATCTTGAACCTCTTCTTCTCTTGATTCATCGCTCTTTTCAACTGAGTCAGCTAGGTTCCGAAGGCGCTGAAGGTATTCAATAGCTTCGTCTGAGAAATTTGGGTTATCTCGAAGAAGGCCACCAATAGATCGACCCGCTACCGCAGCGCGAGATGGCGCAGATGGGACCAAGCCATCCTGGATAAATCGAATCACCCTGGCAAGATTTCCAGCATGACCACTATTTGCTCCAGCGCCGGCACTTGCCATGGCAGTCGGTGATGTATGGCCCTCGGCCATTGCACGGGCTACTTTGCCCAAAGCTCCAGGGTTAGCCTCAAGCGCACTATTTATTTCGCTAGTAACTTCTGAGTCTTGTGCCCTCATTTTGGACCCCCCGCGGTTTGTGATGACTCCCAAAGTGCCAACCCCTTCGAGTCTATCCGCCCTCAACGAGGATGGAAGAAACCACTAATCTTGCATCTGTGACCAAACTCCTCGCCACCAAAGCACGCAATGCACTTTGGTTGCAGGTCTTTATTATGGGCGTTGTTTCTATGGCATGGGTGCCTAGAATCCCTGAGATTAAAACAGCCAATGAGTTATCTGATACTCAGTTTGGTTTGGTGTTGATTGCAAGCTCCATAGGAGCAGTTCTCGGGGCTCAGCTCTCAGGTACAGCAATCCACAGGTTTGGTTCAAGACCGGTGTTTTTTGTTGCTCAGATAGTGGTCCCGATTGGGGTTGCGATCATGGGGTTGAGTATTACGCCACTGGTTTTGGTGACTGGGCTGTTCTTTATGGGGTTTGGTTATGCAGCTCTGGATGTTGCAGGTAATGCTCAGGCTGTGGCCATTGAGAATCACCTGCAAAAGCGCTAAATAACCTCGTTTCATGGAATGTGGAGCGTTGGAACACTTGCAACCACTTTGCTGGGTGCTGGGCTTGCTTTCTGTATCGCCCCCAGGGAAAACCTTTTATGGGCGGCAGGTGTTGGGCTAATTGTTTTTGGCCGGCACCTCTAGATATCTACTTGCACCTGATCTTGATAACCACTCAGGCGAAGAAGACACCAAGAGCTCAATGCCATGGTTTGGCAAAGCGGCCTGGCCGCTTTGGATCCTTGGCACTGGTGCCACTGGAACCTTTATTTCTGAGGGTGCTGCGTCTGATTGGGCAGCGTTGTTGCTGCGCAATGAAATGGGTGTTGAGATCGGCTACTGCGCTTCTGCTTTTGCAACTTTGCACTGGCGATGATTCTTTCCAGGTTCTTGGGCACTAAGTCGTGAATTGGCTGCAAGCCTTACTGAGTCACGCCGTTGACTAGCAGAACGGGGTGTGCTTGAGGACCAACCAAACAACATGGACAGTACACAAGACCAAACCCTGAGGGTCTTCGCCCCTCAGGTCTTCACCTTCTTATCCGGCTAGCTCGTGAGGCTGCATCGGTATTAGCGCGCGTGCTTTTTAGTCTGCTTTGTTGTTCGAATTGCAGGGTTTAGAGATAGAAATTAGGGGAAGCAATTAACCCGACATTTACCTGATTCTTCAGATTAGGCAATGGCAGGAGCCTACTTTT
>Ga0307935_1000870_pt1 | contig 11978 bp, 10 predicted proteins | sample OrgLakmetageno92_FD_201827 | JGI IMG/M metagenome (GOLD analysis project Ga0307935, IMG submission 201827) | Saline water microbial communities from Organic Lake, Antarctica - #92 | ecosystem: Environmental > Aquatic > Non-marine Saline and Alkaline > Saline | place: Antarctica: Organic Lake...
AACTCGGTCCCCAATTCGAGGAAGACCAAGGCCAGTCAAGGATTGGCGTGATCGGCGCGATCCCTATTCCGTTCATTAACTCGAACAAAGGAGGGATCGCAGCGGCCCGTGCCGAACGCGAGGTCGCACGCGCAGCCTTCGAGACCGAAGTCGAACGGACCAAAGGACGGCTCGCCGCCATGCGCGCCCGACTGGACGGCACCCGATCCCGCCGCAAGTCCATCGACTCAAACATCGTGCCGCTGGTCGACCGTCAGGTCGAGGACGCACGCAGCCTGCTCGAACTCGGCGAAAGCGGAAGCCTCGTCCTGTTGGAAAGCCTGGTCCGCGCCCACGAAGCCAAGCTCGATCTGATCGAGGTTCGCCTTGAGGAGAACACTACTGAAAACGAAATCCGCCATCTGCTCGGTCCCGACCGACTGGCAGCCCGCACCAAATAATTTACACACACAACACTCATGAAATTTTCCCTATACCGATGGATTCCGCTCGCCGCGCTGATCGTGGCCAACGCCTCGTGCGATCGTGCTGAAAACGCCGACGAAAGCACCGCCGCCAACGACGAGTCTGAAGCACCCTCCAACCGCATCGACATTCCCGCAACCGTCCGCAGCAACCTCGCCATCACCTTCGCCAAGGTCGAGCGCCGCAATCTCGCAGACACGATTCGCGTCCCCGGCTCTTTCGAACTCAAGCCGCTCGCCAAGCGCGAATACCGCCTGATGCTGCCCGCCCAAGTCCGCTTCGAGGTCGATCAGTTCACCGCGGTGCAGCCCGGCACTGTCCTCTATCGCTTCCAAGCCCCGCAGTGGCTCGAACTCCAGTCACGGATCGATCTGGCGGTGGCAGGCTATGAGCAAGCGACGCTGAAATACGCCGCCCTCGAAACCCGGCTCGAAACCCTGGCCAAGGCCAACTTCAAGAGCGCCGATCTCAAGGTCGAAGCCGCCACACTGGAGGCGGAACTCGCCCGCCAAAAGGCGGAACTCAACGCCGCGCTCACCACCGCAGCGAACATCCTAAATACCTACGGCGATCCGAAGGCGAAGGCACTCACGCCCGACGATTTGCTTGCTCCCGTGGATCTCGATGGCCGTTCCGTCTCCCGCTACCAGAGTATGACCTGGATCGAAGTGAAAGCCACCGAGCCGGGTGTCGTCGAGTCCTTGGCGGTCACGGACGGAAGCTTCGTCGATGAAACGACCTTGGTGCTCACCACCGTCGATCCGGATCAAATCCGTTTCCGCGCACTCGGCCTCCAGAGCGATCTCCTGAAATTCGATGGCGCACCCTCCGCACGCATCGCACCGCATCAGGGAAATGGCAGCGACCTGAACGATTCGGTGGCTGCCAAGCTGACCCTCGGCCTCGATGCCGACCCCACCCAGCGCACCATCACGCTTTTTGCCGACCCGGAGGAACAGCGGTCATGGGCGCGGCCTGGGGTTTCCGCGTTCCTTGAGGTCTCCACCGCTTCGACCGGCGGGGTGGTGCTCGCCATCCCGCGCTCGGCGGTGGTGAAAGACGGAATCACCCACGTGTTTTTCAAACGCGACCCGATGGATCCCAACAAGGCGATACGGATCGAGGCCGACCTCGGGGTCGATGACGGACGCTGGATCGAGGTGAAAAGCGATCTCGGACCGAACGACGAGGTGGTGCTCGACGGAGTTTACGAACTGAAGCTCGCAAGTTCCCAAAGCGGCTCCTCCCAAAAAGGCGGGCATTTCCACGCCGATGGCTCCTTCCACGGTGAAGAAGACTAACCCCCAAGATCAAAGATCATGTTAAGCAGACTCATTCAATTCTCGCTGGAGCGAGCGCCCTTGGTGCTCATTCTGGCCGGTGTCCTACTCGCCTTCGTCGCAGTGCGGCTTTCAAAGACTCCGGTGGATGTCTTTCCCGAACTCAATGCCCCGACGGTTGTCATCATGACCGAAGCCCCCGGCCTGGCCGCCGATGAGGTGGAGCAATATGTGACATTTCCCATCGAAAGCTCGGTCAACGGAGTGCCCGGAGTGAGACGTGTGCGCACGTCCAGCGCCATCGGATTATCTATTTCCTATGTCGAGTTCGACTGGGGCACGGACATCTACACCGCAAGGCAGCTTGTTTCTGAGCGCCTCGATTCCGTGCGCGAGGATCTCCCGCCCGATGCCCATGCGGAAATGACTCCGATCACTTCGATCACCGGGGAAATCATGCTTCTCGCCATGTCATCACCGGACAAGAAGATGAGCGATCTCGAGATCCGCGCCTACTCCGAATACGACCTGCGGAACAAGCTGCTGGCCATTCCCGGAGTGTCGCAGGTCTCCGTCATCGGGGGCGAGCTTCCCGAGTATCAGGTGCTGGTGCGTCAGAATGATCTGCGTCTCTATGACCTCACCATCCAGGATGTCATTGATGCGGCGGGCGCTTCCCACAGCACCCTGAGCGCCGGCTACCTGCCGGATGTCGATTCACTGGAAATGCCTGTCAGGCAGAGTGGCCGCGTCCGCTCGGTGGACGACATTGCAGGAACTGTCATCAAATATCACGCCGGATTCCCAGTGACCATCGGACAGGTTGCGGACGTGAAACTCGGGGCAGCTCCCAAGCGCGGAACAGGCGCCGATGGCGGACAGCGCGCCGTCGTCATGACCATCCAGAAGGCACCCGGAACCAATACCATCACGATCACGGAGTCCATCGACGCGATGCTCGATGAGCTGGATTCCTCCCTGCCGGAAGGTCTCCACATCAACCGTCAGATTTTCCGCCAAGCGGACTTCATCGACCTATCCGTAACGAACGTGGTGCATGCCCTGCGCGATGCGGCCATCATCGTTTCCGTCATCCTGATTCTGTTCCTATTCAATGTTAGGACAACAGTGATCACGCTTACCGCGATCCCACTATCTCTGGCGGTGGGCTTGCTGGTCTTCGACTGGATGAACATGACCATCAACGTCATGACCCTGGGTGGCCTCGCCATCGCCGTCGGCAGCTTGGTGGATGATGCCATCATCGATGTGGAAAACGTTTTCCGGCGACTCAACGAAAATGCCGCAAGACCCGAGTCCGAGCAAAAGCCACGCCTCAAAGTGATCCTTGACGCGAGCAACGAGATCCGACCCGCGATGGTTTTCGCGACCATCATCATCGTTCTGGCCTTCCTCCCGTTGATGTTCTTGGAAGGGATCGAAGGCCGCTTCTTCCGCCCGCTCGGGATTGCCTTCGGGGTATCCATCATCGCCTCGCTTATCGTCGCTCTCACAGTGACGCCGGCGATGTGCCGCTACCTGATGTTTGGCAAAAACAACCATAACGAATCGACCGATCCTCCGGTAGTCCGCTGGCTGAAGTCGGTTTACACACCGCTTGTCAGATGGTCTGTGAAATGCAGGAAATCGGTGATCGGAGTGGCAGTTATCGCCACGATCCTGGCGCTCTGGCTCAGCTCGACTTTCGGAAAGTCGTTCCTACCGGAGTTCAACGAAGGTACCTTCACAGTCGGACTTTTCGCCCCTCCGGGAACTTCCCTGAATGCCAGCGACCGGATGGCGAGCGCGATCGAGCAGCAACTGTTAGATCTCGATGGAGTCAAAAGCGTCACCCGCAGAACGGGAAGAGCCGAGCGCGACGAGCACGCCGAACCGGTGAGCAATTCCGAGATCGATGTCACCATCAAGCCCGGCTTTGAGAACAAGGAGGTGCGCCAGCAGATCAGCGCGATCCTCGAAAAAGTCCCTGGCATCACCACCAACATCGGCCAGCCCATCGAGCACCGCCTCAGTCACATCCTTTCCGGCACTCCGGCAGCCATCGCCATCAGTATCTATGGAGATGATCTGGACAAGCTGCGATTGATCGCCAAGGAAATCGAGGTCGCGCTCAAGCCGCTGCCCGGTGCCCGCGATGTCGCCGCCAGCCGCGAAGTGATGATCCAGTCCCTGCCGCTGGAATACCGCCCCGCCGATCTCGCCGCCTACGGACTCACCCCGCGATCCGCCGCCGAGCAAGTCCGCAACGCGGTCTTCGGCGTATCCGTCGCCGAGGTGAACGAAGGTGTCCGGAGATACGATCTCGCGGTGCGTCTTGTGGAAGAAGAACGCGATGACCTCAGCGACATCCGCAATCTGGTGCTTCAAGGCCAGGGCGGAGCATTGGTGAGACTTCACGAAGTCGCCGACATCGGTCCCGAGATGACATCCAACCTGATCGGCCGTGAAAACGCCCAGCGCCGGGCGGTCGTCACGCTCAATGTCGAGGAAGGATACAACCTCGGAGACCTCGTCGAGGAAGTGCAGTTGCGGGTCGATCCCATCGTGCAGAGCTTCGGCTACACCGTGAAATACGGAGGCCAGTTCGAAGCCCAACAGGCAGCCAGCAAAACGATTTACCTCTACAGCGGATTGGTCATCCTGATCATGGCCTTTCTGCTTCAGCTTGCCATCGGATCGTTCCGCGTCGCCCTGCTGGTCATGGTCAATCTCCCGCTCGCACTCATCGGCGGCATCGTCGCGATCTACCTGACCGAGTCGCCGGGCATTTTCAGCAACACCCTCGCGCTGTTCGGACTCGGCGGTCACTACACCGCTCCGGTCATCTCCATCGCCAGCATGGTCGGCTTCATCACTCTGTTCGGCATCGCCGTGCGCAACGGCATCCTGCTGGTGAATCACTACGACCACCTCATCAAACACGAAGGCAAAACCATGTTCGACGCCATCGTCCAAGGCTCGTCGGAGCGACTCATTCCAATTCTCATGACTGCTTTAACAGCAGCCCTCGCGGTCGTCCCAATCGTCCTGCAAGGAGACAAGCCGGGGAATGAAATCCTCGCCCCGCTCTCCGTCGTCATTCTCGGAGGTCTTCTTACTTCGACCTTCCTGAACCTAATCATTGTCCCGGCCGGATACGCAGCAATTCACCGCGTATCCTCCGGACAACCGAACCCAAAAAAAAAACAAATAAAATAGAATGAAAATGAAATATACCACCATCCCAGCCATCGCCCTCTCCACACTCCTCATCGGCTGTGGCGAGAAGCAGACGGAAACCGCCGACGATCAGGGCCACGGCCACGCAGACGGCGAGGTTCATGCCGACCATGAAGAATCCGCCACAAGCGAGGAAGACCACGCCCACGACGAAGTCTCACTCGGCACTTTCACTGCCGGTGAAATGAAAATCGAAGCAGCCCAAGGCCACGGCATGGTAGAGGCAGGCAAGGAAGGCCACCTCGTCATCAAGCTCCCCTACAAGGACGATGGCTCCACGGTCGTCCGCGCCTGGATCGGCACCGAAGACCGCACTATGTCCGCAGTAGGAAAAGGTGAATACGCCCCCTCCCACGACGACTACGACATCCACTCCATCGCCCCGACACCAGTCCCTGCCGATGCCAAGTGGTGGGTGGAAGTAGAAAAGCCCGACGGCACCAAAGCCGTTGGTTCCGTCGCCCCGAAAATGTGATTGGGATAAGTCCGCCGGACTGCGCTCCGTCGGCATCAATCATGAATCATGGCACCCCGGAGGATTTCTTGCTCCCGGGGTGTCCTTTTTACTTTTCTCTTTGAACACCCTTTCATCCGTATTTTTTGAACATACCTTCTGATCAAGTCCCCGGTCTCTGGGCAAACCGTATTTTCCAGAAACTCTACTGGGCGCATGTCATCAGTCTTCTGGGCAGTGGCATCAGCTCGGTGGCGCTGGGTCTTTTGGCTCATGCCTTGGTCGGCGCTTCGGCGTCGGAAGTGCTCGGCTACACCCTGACGATACGCATCGTCGTGATCGTGCTTTTCTCTCCATGGGCGGGGCACATCGGCGAACGCTTCGGGGCGCGGGCGATCATGATCTGGAGCGACATCATCCGGGTCGCCATTGTATCGGCATTTTTCTTTGTCGATGCGGTTTGGCAGATCTACGTCTTGGCCATTTTCCTCAATCTTGGCTCGGCGCTCTTCACTCCGATTTACAAAGCGGTGATTCCGGGGGTCGTGACAGAGAAGCAATATCCCAAGGCACTCGCCATCGGTTCCGTCGCCTACGATGTTTCTAGTATTTTAGGGCCAGCACTGGCGGGACTGCTGATCGCGACCATCGGTTTCCGTGGCAGCTTCCTGGTGGATGCGGGCACATTCGTGCTCAGCGCATTGCTGGTGATCGTCGTTCCAAGAGCTGCTATCGAAGTGAAAAATGCGACTCGCACGGCACCATGGCACGGTGTCGGCGCGATGCTCAAACGCCCGGCCTTACGCGAATCCCTGCTTCTCGCGCTTCAGGTCAGTGTCGGCGGAGCGTTCGTGCTGGTGGGCACAGTGGACTTCGTGAAAGAGGAACTGGCATTGCCCGATAGGTTCTATGCCTGGGCGATGGCGCTCTACGGACTCGGTTCAGTTTGCGGGGCTTTGGGATATTCACGTTCCTCCGAAGGTTTGCGTAAAACGTGGGTGGCGATGGGAGCGCCCGTCATGATCTCCGCGATAGCCTTGGTCTCGTGGTTCGGATCATTCCCCGTGCTCCTGATTTCGTGGGCATTCGTAGGAGCCGTGCAAAGCATGCTCGGCGTGCGCGGTGGCGAACTCCTCGCAGTTAATAGCGATGCAGCGGAACGTCCCCATATCTTCGCCGCCCACTTCGCACTCAGCCACGCAGGCTGGGGCTTGACCTATCCGCTGGCCGGTGTGCTGACCACCCAGATCGGCTTCGCCAAAGCCGGGTGGATTTTCGCTGCCGTGCTCCTTGGAGTCGCCCTACCGTATTGGCTCCTGCAATTGAAATCCCGTCAAGGTGACGATAATGGTGCGATCCCCTGATGGAAACGGTAACCAAATAAAATCCGTCAGAATTTCAGAAGAAATTCCGGTCCATAGACTAGACTTGCGCCGAAATGGGCGGCAGCGGCAACGAGTCCGACACAGAGAGTCAGGGCGACGGCGAGCGACTTTGGCCCCAGCTTCTTTCGCAGGGACAAGACTACCAGGGCTAGAACCGCCGTGCCAGTTCCAAGCCAGCGGTGCCAGAATAGCAGCTTTATGTCCTCCTCACCGAAATAGACGGAATCGTAGGCATACATCCAGCCGAGAGTTGCAGCGGCGACCGCACCCAAGGCACCGAACCACAGCATGACTGCGACAACGGAGGCTCCCTTGCCGCGGGCCACCAGATACCACTGCACCACTGCCGCACCGATCAGGAAGGCGATGGGAAAATGGAGAACCATGATGTGAAATTTCCCCGTGTATTTGACAGCCTTGTAGAGCGTCGAGTCTGGGTCGATCAACGGCCTTTCCTCAATGTCACCGGCGTTTTTTCCGGATTCCTGGGAAGATTCCTCCGGTTTCGAGGAGTCATACTGGGTGTTTGTGCTTTCCGAGGATGTCTCGGATGTTTGCTCTTGTTGCCCTTCCTGTGCCGGAGCGGCGAGGATCGTGAAGGCCAAGGTGATGGCGAGCAGTCCGAAAAATCGAGCAAGAAGTTTTTCCGGCTGGGGTAGGAGGTTCTGGACATGGGTTTTCAAGGGGGGTTCAAAGTAGAACCCCGGATCCGCCTCTACCCCTCAACAATAAAGCAGCCTTGGAGACGTTGCTCCAAAGGCTGCCTATGGGTCGGATGGCACTTACTTGGTGAATTCCCCACAATGAGCCATTTTCGCTCCGAAATAAGGATTCTGAATCTCATCCTCGGACTTCTGGAGCCAGTCGGCTCCTTCTCCCTCCATCGCCATGGGGCAATGGGCGACGTGCATGCTGCCTGCTTTCTTCGCGATAGGGATGGCCACGTTGCTGAGTTCATTGAAATGCTTGCGGGCGTCTGCGATGTCCTTGCTATCGGCGATCGCCTGGGCGTGCTTGGCCATTGCGCTGTCCTTGTCGTGCTTGACCATTCCGGCGGCTGCTTTTTTGGCTGCCGCGAGATCGTCCTTGTAGAGGGCGGTGGAAAGGGCGGCGTAGCCCTCCAGCATGTGGTCGGCATGGGCTTCGTGCCCGGCCTCCTTGTGGTTGTGACCGTCTTCTGCCATCACGGCCGGAGTAGCGAATGAGAAGGCGATGAGGCCGAGTGTAAGTGCGGGATTGATTTTCATTTTGGTAATTTGGTTTCAGTTTATACCCGGTCGGGATTCCGACGGGCTTCTGTATTAAAACCCGCCGAGAGGGCAGACCCTTGGAATTTCTGCGAGGCTGGTTTCGCTGGGCTACTCAAGACGCCAAAAGCAGTGGGCGCGGCAGGGCGATTGAGCCAGGGAGAATTTTCGCCACAAAAGGCACAGAATTCACAAAAAGTAGGATATTTTCGGATCAGCGATCCAAAAAACCGGACATCAGAACGGCATTAGATCAGATTCAAGCAGGCACACTTCCCAGGTTTCTGTGTCTTTTGTGCTATTTGTGGCTAATCCACTCTTTCCTGTTCCCTAGCTTAACCGGTCTGGTGGGCGAGGGAAGAAGCGGATCTATTCAACGTCCTTGGCGGGATTCGATTTCAGCACATCCTGCCACTCCCAACCGGCGTCCTCGACGAAGGCGCGGAGATGTCTCCGTCGCGTGCTGAGATCCGCGATGGCTCGTTCCAATTCGTCAGGATCTGCCAGCGGGATGCCGGCTTCGGTAAGCCTGCTCACGTCAGGCGGGGGAGGATTCTCACACGCGAGCCGCAGGTAACGGCTATCGAGCATGTTGAGAAGACTGCCGATTGACCGCCTCGCGTGTAGGATGTCCGACGGGTGGGGGCGCGCTTCCGCCGCTACCGAGTGCGCGATCATTGTGAAGGACTCGTCAAGAACCGCGATGCCGATGGCAAGGGACGCTTCAATCTTATTACTATGAAAGTAGTGGATGATGGGATATTCCAGATGGCGCTGGGCGTGGAGGTGGATCATCGGGGAAAGCGTGGATGAAAATTTTTCCAACAGGCGGTCGAACCCCTTCCCATCCCATGCCTCGATCAGGACGCTGACCGGATCGGAGCCGAGATCGCGGATCATGGCCGCCAGTTGACGCTTCTGGGTCGCCGCCGAAAGGACAGGCAACAGATAGGTGATCGAAAGGGTGACCAGAAACAGGCCGCTGAAAGATGTCACGACCGTGACAAGCTGCCATCCCGAACCTCTGGGAACGAAGTCACCCATGCCGAGGGTAAAGAGTGTGTAACCGGTGAAGTAGGCGCGGTCGATGTGGCCGGCTTCCACGCCGGTCTTGGTATTCACGATGCTTCCGGGATCGGCGCAAAACAGAACCATCCAACCCAGCCAGAGCATGATGACACCGCCGAAGATGACGACAAGCATGCTGATGCTCCCCACGACCGGTAGCAGTTTCTTTCTCAGCGGATGCGGGGCGCGTTTTGCCAATGCCCAGATTGCACGGCAGACCGCGCCACTGATCGGTCCCGAGCCATGAGGCATGACTGTCGTCCACAGCGCGTCAATGAGGGTGATCGAGAGGAGCGCGATACCCAGGATAAGAAGGAAAATGTTCATTTCCCTTCGGAGGATATAGGAAAGTGGTGGGGTGGAAAGCCTAGGACGTGGCAAACGGGATTCTTCCGGCTAAATTCCTGAAATCCAAAGCAGATCCACAACGCTATCTCTCCAAGCTCTGAACCGAACTCTCACCTCAACTGAACCATGAAAAAAATCACGATACTACTGCTGTCGTCCACGAGCCTGTTTCTCGCAAGCTGTGCCTCCGATTCCATGAAATCCGATGACATGAAAGGAATGGATCACTCCAAAATGAAGGACATGCCCGCTCAAGATCATGGGAACATGAAGATGTAGCCCGGTCTGCCTCAGAGGATAGTGCCAACGGTGTCAAAGTGCCGCCGTTGGCTTGATTGCGTTCGATGTCCGCAGCTTTCGGCCACTTCACCCGTGAGCCGGGCATCCAGAACCCAAGTATCGGAGAACATTACAGGCTGACTCGTGCAAGCAAGGTGGTAAAATACTACCGGTTTTCAAGTGGCATGGTTTGATGCGATCTTGAAAAGAAGCAGTCAAAATCCAACGAAGAATAAGAAAATTCACAATGCGAATCCTGACCCTTTTGATTCCGCATGGGTGCCTACTTTCTGGATGAGGAGAATTCCATTCCGGTAGCGGGCTAGAACCACCAGGCGGTAGTTGTTGCCCCCTATGTTGAATACAATGCGATTGCCCGAGAGGATGTCTGCCGTGCGGAAGTGGTTCTTCACATCCTGCGGGCAAGTCCACTCGGCACCTTCGGCGTGGTGACTCAGCCAGTTCCTTCGTGTATCCCCGGCAACTGGAAATCAGCCGCCCTTCGCCTCGTCGAAGCTCTCTTTCACCCGCTCAACTTTTACCGGCTCGAAGCCTGATTTCTTAATATACTCAGTGATTTCCTTGTCGGTGATCGACTTGCCCTTGCGCTCTTCAAGCAGCACAAGCTTGCGAGTGAGATCGACATGCACATCGGAAACCGCAGGGTGCTTTTTGAAGTGAGCCAGGATGCCTTGGGCACAGAACGAACAGACCATGCCGTTGACCGTGGCTTTCACCGTGGCCACCCGGTCAGGTGCGGCGTGGGCGAGGGAGGCTGATAGAATAACGAGACTGATGATAGATAGAATTTTCATTTGGATAATTTTAAAAATGTTAGAAGTGAATCATGAAGTTAACGACTGGCTGGCCCCTGAGGGTGCTGCCTAGTTCGAGGAAATACGGGCCTTTGAAGAAGCGGACTTTCGGGATGATTTCGAGGTTGTCCTCCATACCGGTGACGTGTTCCACTTGGAGGATGAGCCAGGTGTTGAGCTGATCGAACTCCGCCTTGTAGGGGGCGATGCCCACGGCCGCGCTGAAAACGCCTCGCGAGACATCGGCAGACTCGACCAGTTTTGCGTCGAATGCCGTGTAAACCCGCCGCGTTTCGTAGTCCGCCCGGAAAAATCCGATGCCCGCAGGCGACGAGCCGTTTCCGACCTCGCCGGCCAGTCCGGCACCGAGGCCAGCGTAAACGTTCGCTTGCGCGGAGGGGAGATTCCACCGTTTAAGCAGCCAGTTATGCTGAAGGCCGGTGAAGACCTCGTCTTCGTCGCCTTCAAAGCGCATGGCATGGATTCCCCATGCGGCTTGCGCGGAGTAGGAGCGGTAGAGCTCAAAGTTCTGCACATCGCCAGCGGTGCCGAACATGAGCTGATAGGCGCCCTCGAAGGCCACGGGATGAGCCGCCGCAGAGGCGGCCAGTAAGATACTAGTAGATATGATTTTCAATTTTTTGGTTTGTGTGAGTTGAGAAAACAAATGCGATTGCACCAAACGGTGCTGCGATGTTTTCTGAAAATCACAAAATCCAAACTGCCAAGCGGGATCGCTTTTCCTCCGGCGGTGCATGCCACGGCAGCGCGGGATGCCAGCGCGGGTCTAGATTGGCAAGCTGAGCGTTTTCTCCCACCAAGAGTATCCCGGCGGGTGGTGCCACTAAGTTTGGCAACCCCACAAAGGCAGCCATCTCTTGAGATTCAGTATCTGAATGGTCATCGCAGAGGCAGGGATCAACCGTTGCTGGATCACTACAGCAGCAGGAATCCAAGAGGCCACAGGAGTCAGCCGGAAGTGATCGCAAGTCCGCGAATCCAGCCGCCAAGGTAGCTAGGAAACAGGCGAATAATGCGAAAACCCTTTTCACGAAAAAATAGATAAGCCGAATTTTTCCAAATGCAATTCCCATCCCCAAAAATCGCCCACGGCAGAATTTCACAGATACGGACAATGGAATCCCGCTGCATCCCAGATCGAGTGTGGCAAAGGGATGATGATGGCGGCGAGGATGGCGAATGTCGCGTAGCCTAGCCAGCGGCGACCACCGGAGATCGGGGTGACGTCGTTGAGCGGGGGAGAGCTTCTTCCGGCGATGAAGAATACGATCAACGCCCACATCATCAGTCCCGGCCATACGAAGACGGCGAGGAGCAAAAGCGTCCACATCGCGATCCGGCTGATGTTCCTGCCGGTATGCGTTCCGAACATGGCG
>Ga0307935_1000872_pt1 | contig 11976 bp, 9 predicted proteins | sample OrgLakmetageno92_FD_201827 | JGI IMG/M metagenome (GOLD analysis project Ga0307935, IMG submission 201827) | Saline water microbial communities from Organic Lake, Antarctica - #92 | ecosystem: Environmental > Aquatic > Non-marine Saline and Alkaline > Saline | place: Antarctica: Organic Lake...
CAATTATTAAAAAGATATATTAATTTATTTGATGATATTTGTGGATAAAATACAATACCTTTTATTGAATTAGTATATTTAGATTTAGGTATGTATACATTAATTAATTTCTCTATATTTTTAATATCATATAATTTATTAACAATAAAATTAACATTATTCAATAAATTATCTTCTTTATAATTAGATTCTAAATAAATTTTAATGTTGAGCATTTTGTTCTTCATTCTTTCATCTAATAAATTTTCACCTCTAAAATAGTATATATCATTTATAACTACTGTCTTTTTTCTATTTGATCCATATAATAAGACACCATCAAATATAGATCCATTGTATATTGATTCATCTAATCTTATTGATAATGGTATCATTTTAATTAAATTATAATCTATTTGTGCTATATTATAAGTTAATGATTTTCTATCAATTGCAAAAGAATAATAAGTATTCCTTAATTTTATAAAAACTATTAAACAATTTATTCCATTATAATTCGGTGTTACTAAATATTCATTTTGATTTAATTGAACTAAATCTGTTTCATATTCCAACAATGAATATTTAAATTTTGATACATCTAGAATATTGTAAATATAATTAACAAGCTTGTTTTTAATTATATTATTTTCCATATCATTATTACCAATTCCTGAATTATTAATCGATTTGTTATTTTGGTAATAACTTCTATTGTTTTTATAATCTCCAGGTTTTTTTTGATTTCTATTATTTTGAAATTTTTTTCTATTTCCTCTTTTATCTAAACTTTGTAAAGGTTGTTGAATATTTGTAACATTTTGATAATTTGGATTATAATTTGAATTGTTATAATTTCGTGTTCTATTATTTGAATATTTATTATATCTATTCTTGTTATCATTTATTTGGTTATATTGATTATTATAATTTCTATTTTTTATTTGATTATTTCTATTTTTTTGATAATTGTTATTTATCCGTTTATTAAATTTATCATTATAATTTCTATTTTTATTATGATTATCATCATCGCTTAATATTAATTCATCATCACTGTCTTGATTAATATTTAATTTTTTATTTTGATTAAAAAAAGCCATATATATATAATGGTTATTATATATAGATAACTTTAAATACAGTTTAAATTTCAATTATTATGCATATTTTATATGGAATATAACGCCTAAATGCCTATTAAATTATAATTTTAATTTATAAACTCATATAATTTATATTATTAAAATTATTCATATCATTAAAATTAACCATATTATTACAATCTTGATTATATAAATTAATCGGTGCTTCTGTAATTTTATTATAAATATCTTTTATTTTCATATTGCTATTGTTATTTAATGATAAATTATTAATCTTATCAACTGCATCTTCTCTAAATGATGAACTATTATTTATTTTATCTCTAAATTTAAAAAAATCTTTATGAAATTCTTTTTTTGATTTCACATTATTTTTTTCTACATTTTTTACATCACTTTCTCTGTTATTATTTAATGATAAATTTAATTTGTCAGTTACATGTTGTATTTTATTATTCTTGACATTTTGTAAATTATTTATTGTTTGATTATTATTCAATGAAACTTGTTCATTAATATTTTTATCCATACTATCATCATTATCTATAACATTATCCATGACATTATTCATATCATTATTTTTATTTTTATTTTGATTATTATTTTTGTTTTTATGATTATTTTTGTTTTTATAATTATTTTCATTATTTTTAAATATAAAATATATTATAACAAAAATAATAAATAATAACATAACAAAATTAACAATTTTTGAGGTCATTATGATTAATATATATATATAATATTATGTTATTAAAAATATAAAATTTTATTTATTGTATAATTTTATATAATTAATGAATAAAAATAAAATTAATGAATTTAAGAATCTAATATTGGACACTATCAAAGATAATGAATATTTTGATGAATTATTAAAAACATTAGACCTAGTATCAAAATTTATTAAAAATAATTATTTTTCAAATTATTTAAAAGATATTGTGGCAATTATTTTTGAGGATCGAAATGGTGACAATAAATTTGATTTAGAAGATTTAAAATTATTATGCAATGATATAACAGCCTTATCAATAGTTGTTAATGCAATTATTTTATTATTAAAATCTGTTCCACAAATCAATTTAAATCATTATAATATTGAAGATTTAATATTGAAAATATTTATATATGCTTTTACAATTATTATTCCTAAAGAAATGAAACATGTATGGACTTTTCAAGATAAAAATATAATTATAGAATATATTTTTAATATGCATGAAATAATTGTATCATTAAAAATAACAAAAGAAGCTATTAATAAAATATCATTATGGTTCAAGAAAAAAACTTCAGTATTATATTATTTGATTTGTTATAATAAAATAGATAATAAATCTGATATCATTGATGTTCATATGTTAAAAATTAAAAGTAAATTAAAAACAGTTTTAGATAAAGATAAAGAAATAAATAAATTAAATTTTGATATTATTAAATTAAAAAATGACATAGATGAAATTAAAAAAGATACAAATAAGGAAAATAAAAAAGAAATAAATAATGAAAGCATAATAAAAAATAATATGCTAGATATTGCAGAAGTTGATATACATGAAGATTAATTATTGTCTTGAATAACAATACAATAAGGTTTTTTATAAATATATAAAAATAGAAAGGAAACTAGAAGAAGACCAATTAAAAAAGAAAATATATGATCTAAATAATTATATATCATTAAAGTATTATTATATTATATTATAAATATTATATATTAAATAAATCTAATAACATTTATCGTTAATACATAATTTATTTTTATAGTTTTGCTTTTTTTCTATAATAATAATTTTATTATTAGTTATATAAATAAAAAAAAAACCCACAAATAAAGCCAAAATAAAATAAATTGAAATGAAATTCATAAATAATATATATGCATATTATAATTATTGATAATAATTATAAAATTAATATTTGTAATTATAATTATTAATTATATATTTTGTATATTAGCATTCAAATCATCATAGTTATTATTTAAAATATTTTGATATTCCATAACATTATTATTATTATATCTGGTTGCATCATTAATAAATTTACTTGTAGTATAATTAAAATTTGTGTCAAAACCATGAGGATGTTCAATTAGATCATCATTGTTCATATACTGTTTAGTATATGTATCTTCAAGTCCAGAATAATATGATAGTGAAGGATTTTCGTAAACAGAATTATAATTATAATTAGGCGAATTTAAATTAGTAAAAGGAGGAGGGTTTTTATAAATATTTTTTTTATTAACCAAATTAAAATTACCATCAATAGGTAAATTTATAGGAATAGATTTAGGAGGGTAATTAACATGATTTTCATGAGAAGAAACAGGATATAATGGATTAATTGTTGGTTGTGAATTATTTGAATATAAATTATGATTATAATTTTCATGAATTTGATTATTTTTATTACAAAATCTGTAAATTAAAAATAAAATAAAAAAGAAAATGACAATTGAAGTAAATTTATTTTGAAGAAGATAATTTTTATATAAAAATGATATATTATCAGAAATAATTTCACTAACTGTTTTATTTATCGGAATATCAACTTTTACAATTTTATTTATATTTTTGTTGACTCTGGAACTTAAAAGATTAGGCTTTGAATTAGAGAAAAAATCCATTAATTAGATATATTATATTCTTTATTGCGAATAAAAAATTACATAAATTAAAAATATTAAGATATTATATTTAAGGTTAAATATAGTAAAATAATCATAAAATGACAACATCAATTAAAATAAATCCGAAAATTTATAAAATGACAAAAAAATGCTCATTCATAAATTCAATAAAAAAAATATCAGATTTGGATTTAGAAAAATATTTTAAAATAAATAATAAAAAAATAAAAAATGAAAAATTATTATTTGAATTATTGAAAAAACTATATATTAATATAAATAATAATTATTTATCGTGTATGATTTTAAATTTTATAAAAAATGAGTTAAATAATATTGATGAAAATAAATTTTTATCATGGTTAATTGATAGAGAAAAAAATGCAAAAGAAAGATTATATATGTTACCTTATATGACATTATTATCAAATAATAAAATATTAGACATAAGGAAAAAAGAAGCTTCAAATTTTAATGAAAAATATATATCAAAAATAAAAATAAAAGGAGGAATAATAATTGATAAAACGAATTATCATTGGATAAATTATATGATATCAATGACAAATAATAATAACAATAATAATAATAATAATAATTTAATAATTTGTTCTGAATTTATGTTGGATGTTTGGATTAAAAAAATAAATAAAGAAAATAAAAAAAATATAATAAGTATATTTAATAAAAAGACACATGAGACAGTAACTTGTAATAAAATATTATCAAGTGAATATACATTAATAGATTATAAATATATATTAAAAATAGTATCAAAATATGAGAAAGAAAATATATTATTAGAAACATTAAATGAATTTTTAAATATAAATTGGAACAGAGTAATATTAGATTCTAATACAACAAATGAATTATATAAAAATCCAGCTATGTTAAAATTAATATTATTAATAAAATCAAATAAAAAATGGATACAAATGGATAAAATTGTGGAATATAATAAAAATAATATGTTAATATCATTATTAACGGGAGAAAATACAGTGAGTTATCCATTATATGATAAAATGGGTATATATAATATAAAAAATATATTATATAATTTACATCCATTTATTGAAAAAAGAAAATATCAAATAGAAAGAAAAAAAATATTAGTAGGAATGTCAAATATTGAAAAAAAAATATTAAAAGCATTAGGAGAGAAATATTTAAATACGAAAATGGACGAGATATTTTTAAAATGTTCAAAAATGAATGATATAATAAATAATGACAAATGTAGTATATGTATGGAAAAAATCAAGACGAAAACAATATGTGAATGTAAACATATATTTTGCTTAACTTGTATATTAAAGAATTTACAATATAGTAAATCTTGTCCATTATGTCGTGGAAATATAATAATGAATAAGATCAAGATAAATTCAAGATTAAAGAATGAGTATAGTAATAAAATAAAAAAAACAATTGAATTAGTAAAAAAATTAGAAGGAAAAACATTAGTGTTAGTTAAATCAAATAATACAATAAAAACAATGAAAAAAATATCATTAATAAAAAAAAATAAAATAATAACATGTTCAGGAACAAATGAACAAAAAAGAAATATTGTAAAAAAATTTAATGAAGACAAAATAAAAGGAATAATAATAAAAACAAATGACAATGAACTAATAAAAAATATAACAAATATAACAAATATAATAGTATATGATGCATGGAATCACTCAAATACAAAGTCTTCAAAAACAAATCACAACGTAGTGAAGACATCAGTTTTTGAGGAAAAGATAAAAAATGAAGAAACTGTATTAGATTATTTAGATAATGAAAGGAAAAAAATATATATATATGATTTAAACTATGAAATATTATAAGGTGTAAAAGAGATGTAGAAAAGATTTAAATAAACAATTGTTTGTTTAATTAAAAAAAAAAAAAATCTAATAATAAATAAAAATGGATTTAGGAATAAAAAAAAATAGATCGACCATTAAAAAAAATATATTATCAGAAAAATATATTATAATTGAAAAAATAGGTTCAGGGTCATTTGGAGAAGTATTTGTAGCAGAGGAAAGATTAAATAAAAAAAAAATAGCAGCAAAAGTAGAATCAAATAAGAAATCAAGTAGAATAGAAAATGAATATAAGATATATAAATATCTAGAGAATAAAGGATTTGAAAAAGGACTACCGAAAGTCTACAATTTATATAAAACAGAAAATTATAATATAATGTTTATGCAACTGTTAGGACCAAGTTTGGATGATAAATTTACAGAAAATAAAAAGAAATTTAAAATATCAACATTGTTATTATTGGCAATAGAATTAATATCATTATTAGAGAAATTACATAAATCAAATTATATTCATCGTGATATAAAAGCAAATAATTTTTTAATAGGAATGACAGATCCAGAACAAATATATATAATGGATTTTGGATTATCAAAGAAATATATGAATTGGGGTAGACATATAGATTTAAAAGTAGATAGATCATTAATAGGAACAGCAAGATATGCGAGTATAAATATGCATATGGGATTAGAACCATCAAGGAGAGATGAGCTTGAATCAATAGGATACATGTTAATATACTTTATAAAAGGAATATTACCATGGCAGGGAATAAAAAAAGTTAATGGCAAATCACATATAAAAATGATAGGAGAAATGAAAATGAGTATAAGTGTAGAGAAACTATGTGAGAATTTACCAGAATGTTTTTGTAAATATTTAAAATATTGTAAAAATTTAAAATTTGATGAAGAACCAGATTATGAATATATGAAAAATATATTTTTAGAAACAGCAGAAAGATATAAAATAAAATTAATATATGAATGGATCGCACAGTAATCCACTACGTAGTGAAGACTAAAGTCTTTGAGGAATGAATAAATTAAAAATCATCAGAAATATGATATTGGTCGTCTTCAGTAGTATTATTGATATGTGGATCTTGGTAATCATTGCTACGTTCTTCAAAGAAATTTGCTTTATTTTTAAGACCAATAGTTTCCATAAATTTAAAAGGATTTGTAGTTTTAAAAATTTTATCATATCCTAACATACTAAGTAATCTATCAGCAACATATTCAATATATTTACACATAGAAACATCATTCATACCAATCATTCTAACAGGAATAGATTCTGTCATAAATTCTTTAGCAATATCAACAGCTTCAATCATCATATTTTTGATTTCATCAAATGACAATCTATTAACAACATGACTATATAATTCACAAGCAAATAAAGCATGCATACCTTCATCTCTAGCAATAAAACCATTAGATTTATTTAAACCATTCATAAAAGATTTTTTTTCACTGTTACCATTTTTATATTTTTTAATCCAAAAAATAGCAGCAAAAGCTCCACTAAAAAAGACTGCTTCAACAATAGCAAAAGCAATAATTCTATAAGCAAAACGTTCAGAACTATCAATCCATTTAAAAGCCCAATCAGCGATTTTTTTAATTGATGGAATATTTTCAATAGCATTAAAAAGAAATTTTTGTTTATCTTTATCACGAACAATATTTTCTAACATTTTAGAATAAGTATCAGAATGGATATCTTCCATCATCATTTGAAAACGATATGCAATTAAAGTTTCTTGATTAGTAATTTCTCTTGTAAAACGTTCACTTAAATTAAAATTAACTATTCCATCACTAGCAGCAAAAAAGGCAAGTATCATTTCAATAAAATGTTGTTCATTTTTATTTAAAGTTAAAAAATCATCATAGTCTCTTGAAAAATCAAGTTCTTCAACTTTCCAAAATGCACTTTGTTGAAGTTTATAAAATTCATTAACTTTAGAATAAATTGGATGTATAGGTGCAACAAAACTTCTTTTACTTTTATCAAGTAATGGTTCATTAACATCTAATGGATGTAATTTATCAACAATATTTAATAATTTATTTCTACCATATTTAGATTTACAATATTCTAAAAACTCATCAATTTCTTGATCAAGATTATTACTGTTATTTAATTCTTTTTCTAAGTTGATAAATTTATTGCTATTTGAAAACTTTGAAAACATGAATATATATTAATAATTTATATAATATTATTAAATATATATACATATTCTTTTTAAAATTCAATTTTTTTCAAGTTGTAAATAGTCATAATTATTAAAATAATTCAATTTTTATATTCAAAATAATGTAGATTTTTTAAGCATATTTAATTTAAAAAGGATTAAAAAAAAATTGAATTATATATTGTATCATGATATACCCAAATAATAATAATAATAATAATAATTATCAAATGCAAGTAATAAAACGTAACGGTGTTAAAGAAACAGTCTATTTTGACAAAATTGTTCACAGAATCCAAAAAATTGCTGAAAAATTAAATTTAAATAGAGTAAATTCAGTATTAATTGCTAAAGATACTATACAGGGTATTTATGATGGTATTCATACAAGAGACTTGGACTTTTTGGCATCACAAAAATGTGCAGAAAGAATAATAGATGATCCTCAATATAATTATCTAGCAGCAGGGATTTGTATAAGTAATTTACATAAATCAACATCTGATGATTTTATGAAAGTTGTAGATGCTTTATATAAAAATACTAATAAATCACTTGTATCAGAACAACATTATAATTTTGTAAAAGAAAATATAGATAGAATAAATCAAGAGTTAAATTATGATAGAGATTATATGTTAGATTTCTTTTCAATTAAAACTTTAGAGAATTCATATTTACTAAAAGAAAAAAATCAAGATAATAAATTTAAAATGATTGAACGTCCACAACATTTATGGATGCGAATATCATTGGCAATTCATATAAATGATATTGATAAAGCAATGAAATCATATCGTCATATGTCAAATTTAGAATTTACACATGCATCACCAACATTATTCAATGCAGGAACAAATAGATCTCAATTATCCTCATGCTTTTTAATCTACATGGCAGATAATATTGAAAATATATTCAAAGTAATTTCAGATGCGGCACGTATAAGTAAATGGGCAGGTGGGATTGGAATTTCAATTTCAGATATTAGAGCAAAAGGTAGTTTAATTAATGGAACTAATGGAAAATCAGATGGAATAGTTCCATTAGTTAGACATATAAATACCTTGGCGAGATATATAAATCAAGGTGGTAGAAGAAATGGAGCAATAGCAGTATATATTTGTCCTTGGCATGCAGATATAATAGATTTTTGTAAATTAAAAACAAGAGATGGAGATGAGAATCTAAAAGCTCGAGACATGTTTTTAGCATTATGGATATCAGACCTATTTATGAAACGAGTAGAAAATAATGCTGATTGGTCTTTAATGTGTCCAAATCAATCTCGTGGTTTGAATTCTGTTTATGGAGATGAATTTGAAAAATTATATATTAAATACGAAAATGAAGGTAAATATATTAAAAAAGTTAAAGCAAAAGATGTATGGAGAGCGATTTTAGACAGTCAAATGGAAACAGGAATACCTTATATGTTATTTAAAGATCATATAAATAAAAAATCCAACCAAAAAAACTTGGGAACCATAAAATCCTCAAATTTATGCAGTGAAATAGTCCAATTCACAAATAATGAAGAAACTGCTGTATGTAATTTGGCATCAATATGTTTACCAAGATTTATTGAAAATATTAATGGTTGTAAAGTTTATAATTTTGATAGATTATGTGAAGTAGCACAATTAGTCACAGAAAATTTAGATAATGTTATTGATATTAATTTTTATCCAATTGAAGAAGCTAAAAATTCTAATTTCAAACATAGACCTATTGGTATTGGTGTTCAAGGATTAGCTGATGTTTTTTGTATGTTGGATATGCCTTTTGATTCAGATGAAGCATATGAAATGAATAAAAAAATATTTGAAACAATATATTATGGTGCTGTAAAAGCTTCAAATGAAATTGCAATTAGAAAAGGACCATATTCAAGTTTTAATGGATCTCCTGCATCTGAAGGAAAAATGCAATTCCATATGTGGGGACTTGATGAATCTGATTTATTAATGCATTGGGATTGGAAAACTTTAATTGATAGTGTTAAACAATTTGGACTTCGTAATAGTTTACTCACAACTGTAATGCCAACTGCAAGTACTTCTCAAATTATGTGCAATCAAGAATGTGTTGAAAGTTTTACAACAAATTTATATTCTCGTTCAACACTTGTTGGTGAATATGTTATTATTAATAAACATCTAATTGAAAAATTAATTTCATTGAATTTATGGAATGATCATGTTAAAAATGAATTCTTATATGATAAAGGTTCTATTGCAAATATTAAATCTATTCCAGATGATATTAAAAAAATTTATAGAACTGCTTTCGAAATGAAAACAAAACCTATTCTTGATCATGCTATTGGACGTGCTCCTTTTATTGATCAAAGTCAAAGTATGAATATATTTATGTCTAAACCTAATAATGGTTCTTTGACATCTTCACATTTTTATGCTTGGAGAAATGGTTTGAAAACTGGTATGTATTATTTAAGATCACAACCTGCAACTGATCCTATTCAATTCGGTCTTGATCCAAAAATTATTGAAAGCATTAAAATGGAAAGAAGCAAAAATAAAATTATCAATAAAAATAATAGAAAAAATGATAATGATTTATATAAAAAATCAAGGAATGAATCATTTATGAATGCTTGTGGAGATGCATGTGGTGCTTAATAATAATATTTATTTATAAATCAAATTTTTAATTAAAAAACTTAATTTATATTTTAATTCTTATCTTTTGTCAGGAGTTATATATTCCATGCCTAATTTATCAAAAATATCTTTTTCAGATTTAATTTTGATTTTAGTTTTACGAACTCCATCAACTTTATATAATCCATATTCATTTAATTTATATCCTAAATCTTTTGCTAAATTCCTCATTTTGGCATTAAAATTACTCGATCCTGTAAAATATAATAGTGCTGGATAATACGATTCATAACAAATATAACGAATATCAATACGTCTAACATCATATTTAACCTTATTAACTGTTAATTGACAAAAACCCATATATTTTGTTTCATAATCATCATAGGTCAAATCGTCAATAATAAAATGTATATTTTTAAGTTTATTAATAAATTTATACAAATAATTCTCATTCGATTTAAAATCATTTTGAGTTTTTATATCTTTGTGAACTAATAATACATCAATGTCATTTGATGTTTCTTTTCCTCTTCTATATGAACCACAAATAGTAATAGATAATTTTGAATCAATATTACTTGCCACTTTTTCTAATAAAATATTTATTTCATCAATTTCCTTTCTTGGAATATTTTCTTTATAAACATTGTGATATTTTAGACCAAGAACTATTTGATCGTTGAGTTTGATTTGATTTTTTTTATATGCTTGTTTTAATTCATCAATTGATTTTATATTATATTTAGTAATAAATTCGTATGCTGTTTTTCTTCCTATACCAAATATTTGTTCTAAATTTTCAATCTGAGCTAGATATTTTTTATGTTTTTCTTTTATTGGTATTTCACTTAATCTCCCCTTTTCTAATATTTCATTAATTCTTCCTATAGTTCCTTTTCCTATACCTTTAATATGTGCTAATTGTTCTCCTTTAACAATTTCATCTTTGATTTTTTTAACAATTTCAATTGAATTTTTTAATTGTCGCAATCTATAATAATTATTATTAGATTCTTCACTTGTTGAAGCATGATCAAGATTATATTTAATATGATTTACAAGTAACTCAAAATTTTCAACAATTTTTCTATTCTTTTCATTTGCTATATTTATGTCAGTATTTTTAACCATATTTATTAATATATTTATATTCTATTTTAATAAAAAATAAATAATATATTTGTTTAAGAAAAATCTACAATCTAATATTAAAATCAAGTATTTAGCTGAAAATAAATTTTCAACCTTGTCGTTTTTAAAGAACGACTGGTCTGCAACCTAATTTATTTTTATATTTGTTTATAAAATAAATAAAAGATAAAAAAAATTGAGTCTCCAACCTAATTTATTTTAATAAACCTAATAAATTAGGTTAATTAAAAAAAATTGAGTCTCCAACCTAATTTATTTTAATTAACCTAATTTATTTTAATAAACCTAATAAATTAGGTTAATTAAAAAAAATTGAAATATACATATATTAGTAAACTTAATATATGTATTTTATTTATAATAAAATATAAAACATAAATTATTAATTCATTGTAATATTACCAATTTATCAATACCACTAACTATTTAGCAAAT